>ENA-UPTA01001411-UPTA01001411.1-activated-sludge-metagenome-genome-assembly--contig:-NODE-1411-length-26618-cov-21.417347_pt1 | contig 26618 bp, 23 predicted proteins | sample MGYA00238184_ERZ773361 | MGnify/ENA primary metagenome ERZ773361 (study PRJEB29100, sample SAMN05720205) | activated sludge metagenome | isolation source: anaerobic digester from wastewater... | reverse complement strand
GCGCCCGAATCCCGAGGACTGAGGCGTACGGATGGTACGCCGCAGGGACGAGGGATGAAGGGCAACGCTGCATATGGACTTTTTACGAAGCCGTCAATCCTTCAGTTCCTTCCAGTTCGTAATGTCCTCGTCTTCTCCCTCGCCGCCCTCCTTGCCGTCCAGGCCGTAGGAAACGATGTCGAAGTCCCCGTTCTGGCCGGGAGACTCGTAACGGTACTCGTGACCCCAGGGATCGAGGGGAATGTCCTTGGGCAGGTAGGGACCGTCCCACCGCTCCGCTTCCTCCGGCTTTGCCCGGAGCGCCTGAAGTCCCTGTTCGGTCAGGGGATATTTCCCCACGTCCAGGCGGTAGGTGTCGAGGGCGGTTTCGAAGAGGGCGATCTGGGACTTGGCGGCCTTCTGTTTCGATTTGCCCACCTTCCCGAACATCTTGGGCGCCACGAGGGCGGCCAGAAGGCCCAGAATGACCATGACGATAAGGACCTCGATGAGGGTGAATCCTTTTGCGTTCCTGTTCAATTTCACGGTTTCTTCACCTCCTAAAACGGCAGTTCGTTCATGCTGAAAATGGCCATCAACATGGAAATCACGATGACCCCCACGATCACGCCCATGAAGAGGATCATGGCGGGTTCGAGAAAACTGATGAACCTTCTGACGGTCGTCCGCACGACTTTTTCGTAGTTCTCCGCGACCCGGAGGAGCATGGCGTCCAGCCTTCCCGTCTCCTCGCCCACCGTGATCATCTGAACGGCCAGCGACGGGAACAGGTTCAAATCGTTCAGGGCCTTGGAAAGCCGGTCCCCTTCCTTGACCCGGTTGTTCACCTTTCCCAGGGCGCGGGAGATGACCTGGTTTCCGATGATGTCCCTCACCAGCGTCAGCGCCTGCAGGATCGGAACGCCGCTCCGGGTCAGCGTTCCCAGGGTCCGGGAAAACCGGGCCACTTCGATCTTCCGGACCAGGTCCCCGCTGACGGGAAGGCGCAGTTTGAGCTGATCGAAGAACTGCCTTCCCTTGGGGGTCCGGAGGTACCGCACGAGAAGGACATACAGAAGGACGATGACCAGGAAGAGGGCCCACCACCAGGAACGGAGGAAGTTGCTGAACCCGAGCAGGAGCCGCGTCGTGAAAGGGATCGCATCGCCCATGTCGGCGAAGATGACGGAGAATTTCGGCACGACGTACGTCATGAGAACGATGATGGAGAGGCCTCCGACGGCGACGAGAAACATGGGGTAGACCATGGCGGAACGGACGAAGTCCCGGAGGTCCTGGGCCCCCTCCAGGAACAGGCCGAGCCGCTCCAGAACGGGCCCGAGAACACCCCCCGTCTCTCCCGCCCGGATCATGTTCACGTAAAAGGTGGAAAAGACCTTGGGATACCGGGAAAGGGCGTCGGAAAGATAGGCGCCCCCCTGGACGGCCTTCAGGATCTCTCCGATGATCTCCTTGAACCGGTCCTTTCCGGTGACTTCGATGAGGATGGCCAGGGCGCGGTCCACGGGAAGCCCGGCGTTGAGAAGCACCGACAGGTCCTGGGTGAAGAGCATGACGTCCCCGGCGGAGACCGTGTTGAAGACGGAGGTGAACCGGTCGAGGAATTTCCAGTCCAGCTTCTTGCCGGCGCCCTTCGAAAGATCGATCCGGATGGGGATGTACCCCATGCCGTGGATTTTCTCCACCGCCTCCTTTTTCCCCGGGGCCTCCAGCACTCCCCGGATCACTTTGCCCGAAGCATCGGCGGCTTTGTAGGAAAAAAGATTCATCTCACTGTTCCAGGGTCACCCGGAGGACTTCCTGAACCGTTGTGATTCCCTGCCGGACCTTGTTCCAGCCGTCCCGCCGGAGCGTGACCATCCCCTTCCGGACGGCCACGTCCCGGAGCCTGTCCGTGCCGGAGGACTGGATGATCTCCTTGCGGATCTCGTCATCCACGGGGAGATACTCGAAGATGGCCGTCCGGCCCCGGAACCCCGTGTTGCGGCATTCCTCGCACCCCTCCCCGATGTAGAAGGTCGTGTTTTGCCTTTCTTCGGGATCCAGATTCATGGATCGGATCAGGCGCTCCTCCGGTTCATAGGGCTTTCTGCACCTCCGGCAGATCACACGGACCAGCCGCTGGGCGAGGATGCCGAGCAGGGTGGAGCTGAGAAGGAAATTCTCCACCCCCATGTCGAGAAGCCGGGTGATCGCCCCGGGGGCGTCGTTCGTATGGAGGGTGCTGAAGAGCAGGTGTCCCGTCAGGGCCGACTGGACGGCGATCTCCGCCGTCTCCCGGTCGCGGATTTCCCCCACCAGGATCACGTCCGGGTCCTGGCGGACGATGGAACGCAGACCGCTTGCGAACGTCAGTCCGATCTTGGCGTTCACGTGGATCTGGTTGATGCCCTTCAACTGGTATTCCACCGGGTCTTCCAGGGTGATGATCTTGTTTGCCGACGAGTTGATCTTGTTCAGGGTGGTGTAAAGCGTGGACGTCTTCCCGCTTCCCGTGGGACCGGTCACCAGGATCATCCCGTAGGGCTGGCCGATGAGCCGGAGGTACTCCGGAAGGAGTTCCCTGGGAAACCCGATCTTGTCCAGGTCGAGGATCAGGCTCTCCCGGTCGAGAATCCTCATGACCAGGCTTTCCCCGAAAATGGTGGGAATCGTGGAAACCCGGAAATCGATTTCCTTGTCGAGGACCTTCAGCTTGATCCTGCCGTCCTGGGGAAGGCGTCTCTCGGCGATGTCGAGCTTGGCCATGATCTTGGCCCGGGAAATGATGGCCGACTGGAGCCTCGGGGGCGGCGACTCGATCTCGTGGAGGATCCCGTCGATCCGGTACCGGACCTTGAACTCGTCCTCGAAGGGCTCGAAGTGGATATCGCTGGCCCGCATCTCCACGGCGTTCAGGATCAGGCGGTTCACCAGGCGGATGATGGGTGCCTCCGAGGCCAGGTCCCGGAGATAGTTGGCATCCTCTTCCCCTCCCGAAGAAATGTCGTAAACCCCTTTTCCCGCCTCCTCGATGATGGTCTCGATGGACTGCCTTCCCATCCCGTACAGGCGTTCGATCGACTCGAGGATGTCGTCCTCCCTGCCCTCGACCGCTTTGACGGAAAGGCCGTAGGCCATTTTCAGGGCATCGATGGTGGTGAAATCGGAAGGGTCCGCCATGGCGATCCACAAGGTGTTTTCCTCGATCTTCAGCGGAACGAACTTGGCCTGCTTCATGAATTTCGAGGAAAGATTGTCCACCACCACCGGTTCCTTCGGGTACTCGTGGTAGGTAAGGACCTTTTCCTTGTTCTTGTTCGTCGTGTCGGAAATCGCCATCGGTGCCACCCTTTTCGACGAATTACGTATGCAAAAATGGAGCCAAGGGATTTTTCCCCTTTTCGCCGCCGGTCACCGGGAATTCCGTACGCGGTCCTTGATCCGCTTCACGTGGCCCCGGCCCAGGCCTTTCACTTCGCATCCCAGTTCGAAATACCGCCGGATCCTGTCGTCGTCCAGGATGCCGAAGCAGTCGACCACCGCGACGGGCCGGCCCGTCATGGCAACAATGTCTTCCGGTTCGAGTTTCAGATATGGCTCGTGACGCACCGCGAGCACCACGGCGTCGGCGTCCTTCAGGCAATCGGCGAGGTTCTCCTGAATCCGGAGTTCCGTCAGCTTCTCCTGATTCCGGAAAAACCGGGACCAGGAATGGCCGGGGGCGGGGTAGGTCTCCTGTTTCTCGAATTCCCACCAGTGCATCACGTAAGGATCGTGAACCGACACATCGGCCCCCATCTCGGCAAGCTTCCGAACGATGATCTCCGAACCGCTGTACCGCGTGTCCCCCACGTCCTCCCGGTAGGAGGCCCCCAGGAGGGCCACCTTGCAGGCCGCCACGATCTTCCCCATGTTCCGGAGGGCGTCCCGGACCAGCTGGGCCGCGTGGAGGGACCGGGTGTCGTTGATGTTGATCGCCATGGGCGTAATACGGAAAATGTCGTCCTCGAACCCCATGAGCGTCTGGTAGGACCACAGCCCGAGTCCACCGTCCTTGGGAAGGCAGTACCCGCCGATCCCCGGACCGGGGAAGATGATGTTCGAATGGGTGGGCCGCACCTTGATGGCCTTGAGCACCTTGATCAGGTCGATGCCGTTCCGTTCCGAGAAGAGGCTCCACTCGTGGAGATAGGCAAGAATCGTCGCCCTGTAAGAGTTTTCGACGATCTTGCAGGTCTCGCTCTCGATGGGCCGGTCCAGCAGCGTAAGGGGAAACTTTTCCACATTCAGAACTTCCGACAGAAACCGGACCACCCGCTTCTTCGACTCCTCGTTGATTCCGCTGCAGACCCGCCAGAAATCCCGGATGGAGGAAACGTATTCCCTTCCCGGCATGACCCGTTCGAAGGAATGGGCGATGAGGGGCTCCCGTCCCTTCAGTCCTCGCCTCTCGAAGGCCTTCCGGACAATGGGATAGGCAACGTATTCCGTCGTTCCCGGGGGAACCGTCGTCTCGATGAGAACCATGCAGTCCGGCCCGATCTTCTCCCCGATGATCCGGAGCGCCTCCTCGAGCGCGCCGATGTCCGCCTTTCCCTGAACCACGTCGCCGAGGGTGTCCTTCTGGTAGTCGCACTGGACGTCCACGACGACCACGTCGGCCAGGGAGAGGACATCGTACGTGAAGGTGGCCGTGAGCGTCTTCTTTTCGTTGACGCAACGGTCGATCATGGGGGCCACCTCGGGGTCCTCCGCCTCCACCGGCGTCGTCCCCCGCCGCATCCACGGAATCTTCCAGAAGGACCGGGGCGACGGGCGCTGCATCCCGATGACGAATTTCATGGACCGGCCGGTCTCGCGGTCCACGGAGTCCGCGATGACCCCCGCCATGACCGCGCCGACGAAACCGAGCCCCATGACGACGACGATCTCACGGCCTTTCCCCCGCTCCCGGGCGACGAGGTCCTTCAGCATTTCGAATTCTTTCCGGTAATCGTCCCCGCCGGGAAGAGGGAAACCTTCCCCCGAAGGGGAGAGGGACACATTCAACGAATCGTTTCGAGAATCCGCCATTGGAAAACGTTCCTTTGTCCTTTGAAGTTTATTTTATGGACCTTGATACCGCTGCAAGGCACAGCTCCGCATTCTCGGTTACATCCCGGGGAAAAAGAACCCCTCATCGGTTCTCATTCCAGGAGTTCCTCCGACATTTGTTGCACCGCGCCCGGCCCGCTCCGGCGGCCGCGCCGGCTGGACCGGAACGGATTGATGAGACATATATACCAATTCCGCCACCCTGTCAAAAAAGAAGCACCGCGGGGGGCAATGTTTCACCCTTTGGAAAATCCCGTAACGATTCTTCTTTTCCCGGTCGGCGGCGTCCGGTCACAGTTCCCTGACCGCGGCGCGGCAGCCCTCGAGGGCCCGTTCCAGGATCTCGCTGTCATGGGCCGTTGAAAGGAAGGCCGCCTCGAACTGCGAGGGCGGGAGAAGAACGCCTTCCCGGAGCATCCCCCGGAAGAACCGGGCGAACCGGTCCGTGCCGCTCCGGGAGGCCGTCGCGAAATCCGTCACCTCCCCGGCCTGGAAAAAGAGGGTGAACATGGAACCCATCCGGTTGACGGTCACCGGGACCCCCGCTTCCCGGAAAATTCCCGACAGTTCCCCGCACAGCGTGCGGCTGCGGCGGTCGAGTTCCCCGTAGGGGTCCTCCTCTTTCAGGATTTTCAGGGCGGCGAGGCCCGCCGCCACCGCCAGCGGATTCCCCGAAAGCGTCCCCGCCTGATACACTGGACCCTCCGGAGCGAGCATTTCCATGATTTCCCGCTTTCCCCCGAAGGCCGCCACGGGAAGGCCGCCCCCGATGATCTTCCCCAGGCAGGTGAGATCGGGATCGATGCCCGAAAGATGCTGCCATCCGCCGTAGGTCAGCCGGAATCCCGTGATCACCTCGTCGAAGATCAGGACGATCCCCCGTTCGGCGGTTCGATTTCGGAGCGATTCCAGAAATCCCGGCGCGGGAGGCACGACTCCCATGTTTCCCGCAACGGGCTCGACGATGACCGCGGCGATGCGGTCGCCCCGGCGTTCCAGGAACGTTTCGAAGGCTTCCGTGTCGTTGTAGGGAAGGGTGGCCGTCAACTCGGCGAATGCGGCGGGAACGCCAGGACTCCCGGGGATGCCCAGGGTGGCGAGACCGGAGCCCGCCTTCGCCAGAAGGGCGTCGCTGTGGCCGTGATAGCAGCCCTCGAATTTCACGATTCCGTCCCTTCCCGTGAAGGCCCGGGCCAGGCGAATCGCCGACATGACCGCCTCGGTGCCCGAGCTTACCAGACGGACCCGGGCCATGGAGGGAAAGGCCGCAACCAGGGTTTCCGCCATTTCCACCTCCCGTTCCGTGGGAAGGCCGTAGCCCGTCCCGTCCTTCGCCGCCTCTGCGATCGCCCGGACCACCCCCGGGTGGGCATGGCCGAGGATCATGGGTCCCCAGGAAGACAGGAAGTCCACGTAAGCGTTCCCGTCGCAGTCGAACACCCGGGCCCCGGAGGCCCGGCTGATGAAGAGGGGATTCCCCCCCACGGCCCGGAACGCCCGGACGGGACTGTTCACCCCGCCGGGGATCAGCCCCGCCGCCTTCTCGTAAAGCCGCTCGCAACGATTCCTCATGGGAAATACCTCATGCTCGTCTTTTTGAATTCCCTGACCGTTTTCAGAATCCGAAAGTCCCCGATGCCGGCCCGGCGGGCCATTTCCGAAACGATCTCCTCCAGGGGCTTCCCCCGGCCGTGGACCATGGTGTAAAGGACGTACCGTCCCTCGAAGGCCGGCATTCTCTCATAGCAGTGGCTCACCTCGGGAAAGGACGCAAACACCCGCCCGGCCTCGTTACTCCGGTCCGGGGGAACCGCCCACAGGACCATGGCGTTCTCCCCGAACCCCGCCTCCCGGTGCCTCAGGACCGCCCCGAATTTTCGGACGATTCCCTCCCTCTTCCACTCACCGATCCCGGAGAGGATCTCCTCTTCCGTAAGACCCTCCCGTTCCGCCAGAAACCGGAAAGGCCTCCTCTCCAGGGGGAGACTCCCCTGGATCAGCCCGGCGAGGCGCCGCTTCTTCCTGTTCGTATACATATCCATGTTCCACCCGCAGTCCGTTTTTTGACTATCCCCGGATCTTCCCGTCACCGCGGAATAACACGGGAAATATCTCTTGACAATTCCTTTTCGAATGGATAGACAGGGCAGGTCGGAGGCAGACCCGCCGTCCGGATGGAGGGAAGGGTCTTCCGCCGGAAATCCCAGGAAAGGAGAGAAAAATGAGAAAGTCTTTGAAAGGCATTTCCATCGGGATGATCGTTTTCGGCATCCTCTTCCTCACGGCGTCTTTCGCGCTGGCGAGTGAAGGCGCGTCCGCCGATACGACCGCCTACACGAAAGCCATCGTCGTCGGCTGCGCCCTGCTCGGCGCCGGTCTCGGCGTGGGCCTCGGCGCCATCGGCTCCGGGATGGGGATCGGGAACGCCGCCAGCGGCGGTTCGAGCGCCGTCGGCAGAAACCCGGACGCCCAGGGCAAGATCATGCTGACCATGCTCGTCGGTATGGCCATGGCGGAATCCTGCGTCATTTACGCCCTCGTCATCGGTCTCGTCATCCTTTACGCGAACCCGCTTCTCAAGATCGTTGTAGGCTAGCACACCCCGGAATCATCGAAAAAGAGGGAAAGCGAATAAACCGTGTCTTTCCCTCTTTTTTTTTGTCTTTTCAGAACTCATGGGGAAGGGTCACCTTCGCCCGGAGCGCTTTTTTCGCCGACTGCTTCTGCTTCCCCTCGCGGACCTTCGCCTTCGCCTTCCGGGAACGGCGCCGCTTCTGCCTCCGGATCCGTTCCCTCTCCTCTTTTTCCGCCGCAGCCGCCCCCTCCCTCAACGCCTCCAGCCGGTCGAGAATCCGCCGCCTTGCAAGGAACCGGTTCATGGCCTGGGACCGGGTGGTCTGGCACTTCACGGAAAGACCCGTCGGTTCGTGAACGAGAAAGACGCAGGTGGCCGAACGGTTGACTTTCTGGCCCCCCGGACCGGAGGACCGGATGAAAATTTCCCGGAAATCCTCCTCCCGGACGCCGAGCGCCGCCATGCGGCGCTCCAGTTCCCCCCCCTTTGCGGGGGATACGCTGAATTTCAAAGTCGTCATGGCTTTATGCCCCCTTGACAGGACGGGAAGATTTTTTCTATGTAGAATTCTGTAATCGTCGTTTCCGCACTTCCCCGCGGACGGACTCGGAGAACCCTTCGGCCATGCTGGACCCTCACCTGATCAATGACCCCTTCGGAGATCCCGGGGTTTTCCTGGAACTGAGGCACCGGAAAGAGGCCTTTCTCCTCGACATGGGGGATCTCACCTCCCTGCCCCCCAGAAAGATCCTGAAAGTGACCCATGCCTTCGTCACCCATACCCACATGGACCACTTCATCGGCTTCGACCACTTCCTTCGGGTCTCCCTCGGCCGGGACCAGAAAGTGCATCTTTTCGGCCCCCCGGGATTCATGAACAACGTGGAAGGAAAATTCGGGGCCTACACCTGGAATCTCGTGGAAAACTACACGAATCGTCTTCATTTTCTCGTCACCGAAGCGGGCGGTTCCCGGCGGAAGACCGCCCGCTACGACTGCAGCAGGGGATTTCGCAGGGAATCCGCCGGGGAGAGCGAAGCAAACGGCGACCTCCTCGTCGACCGGGACGACCTTACGGTCCGCGGGGTGCTCCTGGATCACAAGGTCCCCTGCCTCGCCCTGGCCATCGAGGAAAAGAGGCACATCCACATCAAGAGGAACGCCCTTGACGAAATGAACCTCCCCGTGGGCCCCTGGCTCGGGGAACTGAAAAGAAGCATCCTCCGGAACGATCCCGACGGCATGGAAATCGAGGTCAGGGGCAGAAGGGCCGATTGGGAGTCCTCCGGTCTTCGTTTTCCCCTCGGGCTTCTCCGGGACAGGATCGTCCGGATCGCGGCGGGGGAGAAAGTCGCCTACGTGGCCGACGCCGTGTACAGCGAGGAGAACCGGCGGAAAATCGTGGAACTGGCCGCGGGCGCCAGGGTTCTCATCGTGGAGGCGCCCTTTCTTCATGAGGACCGGGAGCGGGCCTTCCAGAAATTTCACCTGACGGCGGCCCAGGCCGGGTCCCTCGCACGCGAGGCGGGGGCCAAGAATCTCGTGGTGTATCACTTTTCCCCCATGTACCGCTCCCGGGAGGACGAACTGGTCCGGGAAGCCCGGGAGGCCTTCCGCGGATCGCTCCCGGATGTGGAAGATTGCCTTTCCGAAATGCCGCCGGACCTTTAACGGCCGGCGCCTTCCCGCCGGGGCCGAAGCCCCGGGCTACATTCCAGAACGCTTATAAGTAAATTTGGACCGTGATTCCAGGAGACCGGCACCTACAACCGCTCGATCTGGAATCCTTCCAGCCGGATGGCGACGGAACGCTGGAGAAGGTCGATGGAAACGATGAAAAGGTTCTTTCGATAGTCCGTGGAACGAACAATGCCCTCGATGCCCCGGAACGGGCCGTCGACGATCCGGGCCCGCTCGCCGACCCGGGGGTACTGGTGGTGGAGGATCTCCACCCTGGAATCGATGATCCTCCGGATCGCCTCGATCTGTTCCTCCGGAACGGGAGAAGGCTGGGGGCTGTTCGGCTTTCCCAGGATCCTGACGATGCCGTGGGTTTTCAGGATGTCCACCTTGGTCTCGTTCGTCAGATCATCCACAAAGACGAAAAGGTAGCCGGAAAACAGGGGAATCCGGATTTTCTTCTTCCGGTCCTTCCGCCGGCTCCAGACCTCGATTTTCGGAAGATACGTCCGGTACTCCTTCAGGCGCAGGCCGGTCTCCGCCTTGTCTTCATGCCGGCTTCTCGTATACAGGGCAAACCAGGACATGGCCCCTCAAACCCCGCCACGCCGGGGTCTCGCATCGAGGACAACGTCCTCTCCCGATCTCCGGATCGACAGGAACCGCAGGGGAAAGGCCTCGTCCATGGCAAGGATCCCCAGGTCCCCCACGGTTTCGACCCCTCTTCCCGCAAGTTTCGGGGCGACGATCGCCACGAACCGGTCGGCCGCGCCCTCCCTGACGAAAGAAGTGATCACGGCAGAGCCCCCTTCCACGAGAAGGGAACTCACACCGCGCCCCGCCAGGGCCCGGAGGACCGCGGAAAGATCGACCCGGCCGTCCTTTCCCGCCGGAACGACGGCAACCTCGATTCCCCGGTCCCGGAACCGTTTCATTTTCTCCCGGTCACGGCGGTCCGTGGCAAAAACAACGGTTTCCGCCTCCTCCAGGTTCCGGAACACACCGGCCTCGGGGGACAAAGAGAGAGAAGAGTCGAGAATGACCCGAAGGGGGTTCCTTCCCCGGACGAGGCGGACCCGGAGGTCGGGGTCGTCCGTCCGGACGGTTCCCGCCCCGACCAGAATCGCGTCATGAAGACTCCGGAGCCGGTGGGCGTATTTCAGGGACGGACCGGAGCTGACCCACCGGGAATGGCCGGTGGCCGTGGCGATCCTCCCGTCCAGCGTCTGAGCGAACTTCACCGTGACAAAGGGAAGGCCCGTTTCCATGAATTTGAAAAACGCCTCGTTCCGCGCACGGCACGCGCTCTCCAGGACTCCGGTGGTGACGGCGATCCCCGCCTCCCGGAGCCGGGCCAGTCCCTTTCCCGCCACGAGGGGATTGGGGTCGGACACCCCGACCACCACCCGGACCGGACGCTCCCGGAGGATCCTGTCGACGCAGGGGGGCGTCTTCCCCTGATGGGAACAGGGCTCCAGGGTCACGTACAGGGTTGCCCCCTCCGGGGATTCGTTGGCACGGTCGAAGGCGTTCACCTCGGCATGGGGACCGCCGAAGCGTTCGTGGTACCCTTCCCCGATGACCCGGCCGTTCTTTACCAGAACGGCCCCCACCATGGGATTGGGACTCACCCGGCCCTCGCCGCGCCGGGCGAGGCGAAGCGCCCGCTTCATATGGAATACGTCTTTTTCCGGATCGTTCATCGGCTGTAAAATCAACAGGATATTCTGCGCATTCATATCACAGAACCCCCCGCCGGTACAGCATTTCTTTGAGGATACAGGAGGTTTGCGAGGGTACAACGCGACACGGCGCAATGGAAAACCGATGACAAGGACTGGAGGCTGAGTTGGAAGGATTCCCCTGCCGGGAAACACGGGATCCGCAGTTCCCGGCAGGGAAACGGTTTATTCCGGGATGGGAAACCGCCTCCTAGCGGCGGTAGTACTTGTAGGGTCCGCAACCGTATTTGCAATCGGCGGCCCCGATGACATCCCCGACCTCGTCCCGGTGGACAACGCCGCAGACGTTCTTCCACAGGATGTGGCAGAGATACGTGTTTTGCTGTCTGGTCTCAATGTACGGGGGAGTTTTGCAGGCGGCATCCCATGGGTGACTCCAGGTTCCTAAAAATTCGACATAACACCGGGCCGGCACGGAAGGTGCCCAAGTTTTATGAAGGATGACAGACCTCGTGGGGTAAAAGCACTCCAGCTCAAGAGTCTCATAATAATCATTAGAGCCGTACTGACGATCCTTGCCGATAACTCTGATCCAGGCCGGCCAGCGCCTGGTCTTTGGAACCTCCGTGTAAACAGGATACTTGTGAACCCATCCACCATCGCTACAGCAGTAATTCATTTCATCCGCATCTTTTTCAACGATCGGCATCACGGTCTGAAAAACCAGATCCTCCGTCTCGTTCCCAGCATCCGCCGTTGCGGAATCCAACTGGGGGGTGGAGGGAAAGGAACTGCGCCCAATCTTCGCCTGAAACCGGAAGCCGCTGATCAGGTGGACTGCAAGGGCCGATGCCTCCTCCGGGTTGTCCTCGGTGGACAAACCCAGGGACAGGAGTTCGTCCATGACGTCGATCACCTTCCGCTCGTCCTCACGGAACGTGACGATGTAGCTCCGGCATGCGCCGTCCGGAAGTTCGATGGAGACCACGAGGGGATAATGGCATCGCTCCGTTTCCAGACAGGCCACGTGGAGAAAGAGGTTCCCCGATTTCAGGACCTTTGCTGCCGGCACGTCGACCCGGGCGTGAAAGACGCCGCCGTCGCCGATGAAATCTTCAGGTCCCCTGCCGGAAAACAACTCCGGGGCAAGCGGCCCGAAGGGTCCCGGGATCTCCGAGCGGAACCCCGAAAATTCGGCAAGCGAAACCATTTCCACATTCCAATCTTCCTCCGCCGCCGATGCCGGGCCCGCGACGGGAAGAAGGGCCAGGGCAGCGACAAAACACATCCACTGACGCCAACATTTCCTCATGACATGCACCTCCAGATTTTCTTCGCATCCCGCAAGGGGATGCGACTCTCTGGAGAGCAAGATATGTGCCTTTACTCAAGAACCTGTATTTATTATAAAAAGGTGACATGCGACACGCAGCGGATGATTTTGTTGACAGCCGGTCGTTGGCAGTTGCCAACATCTCCGGAGAAGAAACAAGATACTTGACAGGAGGAACCCGAACCTTAAAAACGCCATTTACACGGCAAGGACCCGACCGGCCGGGAATCTCGCCACATGTGATTCCCGGCCGGTCAGGATTTTGCTTCGCCAAGGCAGGATTATCCCTTAGCGTTTGTAATATTTGTAAGGCCCGCAACCATACTTGCAGTCGGCCGCCCCGACGGCGTCTCCGACTTCGTCCCGGTTGACGACACCGCAAACGTTCTTCCACAGGATGTGGCAGGAATAGGCGCTTTGCTGACGGGTTTCGATGTATTCCGGGGTTTTGCACAGGTGTTCATTTGGGCGATCAAAAGTGAACTCAATATGACACCGGGCCGGCTCGGAAGGTTCCCAGGTCTTATGAAGGGTAATCGAAGGAGTCGGGTAATAACACTCCAACTCCAGGGTTTCGTCATATCCGCTACCAATCCATTTACGATCTTTACCAAAGATCCTGATCCATGCCGGCCAGCGCATGCTCTTTGGAATCTCCGTGTAAATGGAATACTTGGCAACCCACCCGTCGTCGTCGCAACAGTAGTTCATTTCACTTGACCACTTTTCGACAATCGGCATCACGGTCTGAAAAACCAGATCCTCCGTCTCGTTCCCGGCATCCGCCGTTGCGGAATCCAACTGGGGGGTGGAGGGAAAGGAACTGCGCCCAATCTTCGCCTGAAACCGGAAGCCGCTGATCAGGTGGACTGCAAGGGCCGATGCCTCCTCCGGGTTGTCCTCGGTGGACAAACCCAGGGACAGGAGTTCGTCCATGACGTCGATCACCTTCCGCTCGTCCTCACGGAACGTGACGATGTAGCTCCGGCATGCGCCGTCCGGAAGTTCGATGGAGACCACGAGGGGATAATGGCATCGCTCCGTTTCCAGACAGGCCACGTGGAGAAAGAGGTTCCCCGATTTCAGGACCTTTGCTGCCGGCACGTCGACCCGGGCGTGAAAGACGCCGCCGTCGCCGATGAAATCTTCAGGTCCCCTGCCGGAAAACAACTCCGGGGCAAGCGGCCCGAAGGGTCCCGGGATCTCCGAGCGGAACCCCGAAAATTCGGCGAGCGATACCGCCCCCGCATCCATGCCCTCATCCGCGGCGGACACGGGACCCGCGACGGGAAGAAGAGCCAGGGCGATGATGAAACACATCCACTGACGCCAACGTTTCCTCATGACATGCACCTCCAGGTTTTCTTCGCATCCCGTAAGGGATACGACACCCTGTAAGGCAAGATGCATGCCTTCACCTAATGCATTGTTATTACGACTTAAACAATGACATGCGGAGCATGGGAGATGATTTTGTTGGCAGCCGGTCGTTGGCAGTTGCCAACCCCTCCGGATCGACAGAGAGGTGACGGACGGATCATGGTCCCGAAATCGCGGGTGTTCTTTTCGCCGCCGATGTGATAAGGAGTTTCCTGCCGGGCCGGACGGCGCGGCCGTCCCCTCGTCGCCGGGGCCGCGGTACAGGGGCGGACTTTTTATGGAGGAGAGATAAGGAAATGATCGATGGCGTGGTGGTGAAGAAGCTCCGGGTGATCCCCGACGAGCGGGGCCGTCTCATGGAAATCCTCCGATGCGACGACCCCCTGTTCCGGAAATTCGGCCAGGTCTACATGACCACGGCCTACCCCGGCGTGGTCAAGGGCTGGCATTACCACAAGCGGCAGTTCGACAACATGGCGGTGGTCCGGGGAATGATGAAGATCGTCCTGTACGACGCCCGGGAGGGGTCTCCCACCCGGGGGGAGGTGAATCCCTTTTTCGCCGGGGAGCACAACCCGATCCTCATCCAGATCCCCCCCTTCGTCTATCACGGGTTCAAGTGCATTTCCGAAGAGGAGGCCGTCGTGGTCAACATCCCGACGGAGGTCTACGTCTACGACGATCCCGACGAGTTCCGGGTGGACCCCCACGCAAACGACATTCCCTACGACTGGAACCGCAAGGACGGCTGATCAGGCGCCCTTCTTCATGAGGAATTCGTGGATGGCCCGGGCGGACTGTTTCCCCGCCCCCATGGCCAGGATGACCGTCGCCGAACCGGTGACGATGTCCCCGCCGGCGTAAACGCCGGGACGGCTTGTCTCCCCCGTTTCCCCACTTACGGTGATGTACCCCCGCCGGTTCGTCGCGAGCCCCGGCGTCGTCGCCGGAACGACCGGATTGGCCGTCGTTCCCACGGCCACCACGACCATGTCCACGGGGATGATGAAATCGGAGTCCTTCACGGGAACGGGGCTTCTTCTGCCCGATTCGTCGGGTTCCCCGAGTTCCATGCGGATGCACCGCATGCCCGTCACCCAGCCGTCCTCGTCTCCCAGATATTCCACGGGCGCCGTCAGGAGCTTGAACTGGACCCCCTCCTCCTCGGCGTGGTGGATTTCCTCGGCCCTGGCCGGCATTTCGGACCGGGACCGGCGATAGATGACGGTGGCGTTTTCCGCGCCGAGGCGGAGGGCCGTTCTCACCGAGTCCATGGCCACGTTCCCGCCGCCGATGACGGCCACGTTCTTGCCCCGGGCGATGGGCGTGTCGTATTCGGGAAAGAGGTAGGCCTTCATGAGGTTCGACCGGGTGAGGTATTCGTTGGCCGAGTAAATCCCGCCCAGGTTTTCCTCGGGGAGATTCATGAAAACCGGCGCCCCCGCTCCGACCCCGAGAAACACGGCGTCGAAGCCCTCTGCAAAGAGATCATCGACGGTCTTCAGCCTGCCGATGACGGCGTTCGCGACGATCTTCACCCCCATGCTTTCCAGGTATGCCACTTCGGCTTCCACGATCGCCTTGGGAAGGCGGAACTCGGGAATCCCGTAGACGAGGACGCCCCCCGCCTTGTGGAGACCCTCGAAAATGGTCACTTCGTGGCCCAGCCGGACGAGGTCGCCCGCGGCGGTGAGTCCCGCAGGGCCGGCCCCGGCGATGGCGACCCGCTTTCCCGTCGGGGGGGCGCACTCGGGAATCTCCACCTTCCCCGCGGCGCGCTCGCAGTCGGCGGCGAACCGCTCGAGCCTGCCGATGGCCACGGGGTCGCCCTTCTTCCCGAGGATGCAGGACCGCTCGCACTGGCTCTCCTGGGGACAGACCCGGCCGCACACGGCGGGAAGGCTGTTCGTTTCCTTGATCCTCCGGGCGGCGCCGATGAAATCCCCTTCCGCGATCATCTTGACGAAGCCCGGAATGTCCACGTCCACGGGACATCCGGTGATGCAGGAAGGCTTCTTGCACTGGATGCACCGTTTCGCCTCCAGGACCGCCTGCTCCGCTCCGTATCCCAGCGGGACTTCAAGAAAATTCCGGACCCGGACCCCGGGCTCCTGCTCGGGCATGGCCTGTCTGGGAATCTTCTCTTTCCTGGCAGGTTTTTCCCTGTTATCTTCCATCGTGACACCTGCACCGATAATGTTCCATCGCCTTCTCCTCCTCGTCGCAGTACATCCGGAGGCGCTTCATGAGCAGGTCGAAATCGACCTCGTGGCCGTCGAATTCGGGGCCATCCACGCAGCCCAGTTTCGTCTTCCCGCCCACGTTCACGCGGCAGGCGCCGCACATCCCCGTGGCATCCACCATAATGGGATTGAGGCTCACGATCGTCTTGACGCCGTAAGGCCGCGTCACGTTGCACAGGGCCCGCATCATGGGCACGGGGCCGATGGCGAAGATCCTGTCGATCTTCTCCCCCGAATCGAGGATGTTCTTCAGAACGGAAGTCACGAAGCCGGGGATCCCGTAACTGCCGTCGTCGGTGGCCACGTGGAGGACATCGCTGGCATCCCGCATTTCCTCTTCCAGGATCAGAAGATTCTTCGTCCGGGCGCCGATGATGGAAATCACGCGGTTGCCTTTCTCCTTGAGGGCCCGGGAAATGGGGTAGACCACGCCGATTCCGACGCCGCCCCCGACGCACAGGGCCGTCCCGAAATTCTCGATCTCCGTGGCATGACCCAGGGGACCGAGCACCCCGAAGAGGGATTCCCCCTCCTTCATCTCCGCGAGGAAGGCCGTCGTCTTTCCCACGACCTGGAACACGATTGTCACCGTTCCCCCGGCCGGATCGGAATCCACCATGGTCAGAGGGATCCGCTCCCCCTTCTCGTGGGTCATGAGGACGACGAACTGGCCCGCCTTCCTTTTCCCGGCGATCTCCGGCGCTTCGACGACCATCTTCCAGACGCCGTCGGAAATCTCTTTTTTTTCAACGATCCGGTTCAATGATGCCATCCTTCGTTTTTTAGTCAGGCCCTTCGGGGCCGTCCGCCTTTCATACCGGGGCTGAGGCCCCGGACCACGTTTCCTTCCGTCTTCACCGGCGGCGGAGACGATGGGGCGGCCATCTTCTGGAACCCGCTACGAAACAGGGAGCCCGGGGGCTCCCTGCGGTACTTTCGATCGGTATCCACCGGCGGGAGCGATCCTCCCGCCCGTTTCCTGCTAATACTCCTTCGTCAGCTTGTCCAACTCGGCAAGCGAAAACACGGGGCCGTCCTTGCAGACATATTTGTTCCCCACATTGCAACGGCCGCACTTTCCGATGCCGCACTTCATCCTCATTTCCAGGGACGTGTAGATGTTCTCCTTGGAGAAGCCGAGTTCGAAGAAGACGGGCAGGGTGAAACGGATCATGATGGGGGGGCCGCAGATGACCGTGACGGCGTTTTCCGAACTCGGGGCGATCTCCTTGCACACCGTGGGGACGAAGCCCTCCCGCCCCTTCCAGCCGGCGTCCCCCTTGTCGACGGTCACGTTGAGGTTCAGGTCCTTCCGCTTCGCCCACTCGGTAAGTTCGTCCTTGTAGATGAGAAGCCCCGGGGACCGGGCGCCGTACACCACGGTGATATCGCCGAAGCGGGCGCGGTTCTCCTCGTAGAGCATGTAGTTCAGGAGGGAGCGCAGTGTCGTGAAGGCGAACCCGCCTCCGACGATGACCACGTTCTTGCCCTCGAGATAATCGATGGGCCAGTAATTCCCGAGAGGTCCCCGGACGCCCATGGGAGTCCCTTCTTCCATGCTGTGAAGGGCCTGCGTCACCACTCCGGCCCGCTGCACCGTGAATTCCAGGTATCCCTTCTGCGTCGGAGATGAGGCGATCCCGATGGGGGATTCCCCTTTTCCATACAGGGAAAGCTCTGCGAACTGACCCGGCATGTACTTGAAGTTCTCCTCGTCCTCCTTTTTCGTGAAGGCAAGCCGGAACGTTTTGATGTCTTTGGTATCCACTTCCGTCGTAATTTTTACGACTTCAACCGGAATGGGCAAATAAGGGTTCCTCTCCATTACCTTCTCCCGACACTATAATTTCGAAATATCCGTTACGATTTTCCGGATGTCGATGTTCACCGGGCAGTACATGACGCACCGCCCGCAGCCCACGCATGCAATGGCGTCGAAATTATCGACGAAATACTTGAACTTGTGCATGAGCCGCTGCCGCCACCGCTGCTTCTGGGAAGTCCGGGGGTTGTGGCCCGAGGTTTCCTGGGTGAAGAGCCAGTACATGCAGGAATCCCAGGACCGGACTCTTTTGCCGTCTTCCTTCTTCATTTCGTCGGTGATGTCGAAGCAGTGGCAGGTGGGACACAGGTACGTGCAGGTCCCGCATGCGAGACAGCTCTTGTGAATGGTGTCCCAGAAAGGATGTTCGAAATTGGCATCCAGCCAGGTCTTGATTTCCTTTCCGGGAATTTTCGACTTGATTTCACTTTCCGCCTTTGCCAGAAGGTCCTTTTTCTTTGCTTCGGCCGCGTCGTCCGCCTTGGGCAGATCCCCCCATTTCTCCAGGAGCTTTTCCCCCTTGGGTGTCAGGAATTCGGCAAGATACGCGTCTCCGAGATCGGTAAGCAGAACGTCCGCTCCCTCAGTGGACAGCGGGTGACCGCCGACGGACGTGCAAAAACAGGTGGTGTAGGGAGGCTGGACGCAGCCCTTGGAAATGACTGTTGTTTTGCTTCTCCGCTCGATGTAGTAAGGGTCCTTCCAGTTTTCCTGGTCGAACAGGGAGTCGAGAAGAACGAAACTCCGGGCGTCGCAGGGTCTGACCCCGAAGAGAACCACCTCTTTCGCCTTGCCCGTCTCGTCTTCCTTCAGCTCCATGCCCCGCTTCGTCCTCAGGAACCGAAGCAGCGTCTCCGCCTGGGGAAAGAAAAGATTCTTCGGCGCGTCTTTCGTATTCCCGTACTCGAGGAGGGGCTCCTTCCCGTTTTCCAGGGCGGCATAGACGACGTTGTCCCCTTCCATCACGGGGGCGTAGACGGTCCTCTCTGCGGCGAGTTTCTTCACAAGACCGGCCAGGTTTTCTTTCTTGATGATTCTCTTTTCCATATCTTCCCTTAGCTCTTCCTTGTTATTTCAGGCTTGGCGAAAGGCCTTCCGGTGCCGCCGGAAACCTTTCATTCCCCTTCCCCCCACTCCTCAGAGGAGCGCCAGGGATTTCAGAAGCGGCGCCGGGTCCGTGTTGTGGAGCTTGAACCATTCCGTCGGTCCCGGGAGCCCCATGGCCAGCGCCATGAGCTCGGTGAAGTAGAACACGGGAAGCCGGAGTTCCTCCCGCGGCCTCATGTCCAGGTTGGCCATGCAGACCGGGCAGGCCGTGACCAGGCAGTTCGCACCCGCTTCCCTCGCCATGGTCATGAGTTTGTCGACGAGGCGGATGACGATGTCCGTCTTCCCGAGGGTGAGGCTTCCACCACAGCAGTCCGTCTTGCAGGACCAGTTCCGCGGTTCCGCTCCCATGGCCCCCATGATTTTGTCCAGGAGGATGGGATTCTCGTAATCGTCGAACTCGCAGACCTCGGGGGGTCGAAGGAGCAGGCACCCGTAATAGGAAACCGGCTTCAGGCCCGCGAGTTTCCGGGTCACCTTCTCCGCAAGCTTTTCCAGCCCGATGTCCTTGGAAAAGACGTCGATGGGATTCCGGACGGCCAGATCGCCCCGGCAGGATTCCCCGATGATTTCCTCTATCTCCTTCTTCAGTGCCCCGTTCTCCCTGAGATGGTGCTGGGCCATCTTGAAGCGGTTGAAACAGGCCGCGCAGGGAACCATGACGTCCAGTCCCGCCTTTTCCGCCGAGGCGAGATTTCTCGCCGGCAGGGCCACGGAAAGCCTGTAATTCGTCATGTGGGCGGAGGAAGCTCCGCAGCAGGACCAGTCGTTCACCTCGGCCAGTTCGATCCCCAGGGCCCGGCTCACCGCCTTGACGGACTGGTCGTATTCCTTCCCCGTTGCATGGAGCGAACATCCCGGATAGTATGAAACCTTCAAAGACCGCCTCCTTACACGCTATTGAAGACTTACTTCTGACGGCTTCGTAAAAAGCGTTGTTTCGACTTTTTACGAACCCATCACTTTTTCGTCCTGTCGAATATGTTCCGAACCGACGTCATGTCCTTCGTTTTCGGCGAAATGAGCGACAGTTTTCCCTTCATGAACATGTCGAGGCCCATCTTGAGATCGGAGAAGAGGTCGCCCGTCGTCATCTTGTACCGGGCGATCATCATGGGCTCGTTGATGCGCCCTCCCGACCGGATTCCCGCAAGGAACGCCTCGTGGAACTTGAGGATTTTCTTCTCCCGGGCATCCAACCCTTCCTCGATGACCATTTCCCTGAGGACATCCATCATCCGGGCGATGTCCACGTCGTTGGGACAGCGGGTCACGCAGGTCTCGCAGGAAGCGCAAAGCCAGATGGTGGAGCTTCCCAGCACCTCCGCCCGTTTCCCCATCTGGATCATCTTGATGACCTTGTTGGGGTTGAACTCCATGGCGAAGGCCACCGGACAGCCGGCGGAACACTTCCGGCAGTGGTAGCACCGCTGGATGGGCACGCCGTCGATTCTCCTGTTGACTTCTTCCAAGAACGCTCCCATATCTTCTCCATTCATCCTGTTCTTCAGGGGTTATAAATGAATTCTTCCTTGTCCTCGTATGAATAGGCGCTCAGGGGAGGGGGACTCGCCATGTCGGCGCCCGGCCTGGTGTTGAAGAGTTCGAATCCGTCCTTGTCGAGTTTCTTCAGGAACGTGCGAAGATCCACGCCCATGGGGCAGACCTCGATGCAGGACCCGCAGTCCACGCAGCGCCCCGCCATGTGGAAGATCCGCATGAGCTGGAACATCTGGGTGTCCGAGGGATCCACGGAAACGCCGATCCACGCGGGCTGGTTCTGCTCGGCGAAGCAGACCTTGCAGTAGCAGGAGGGGCACGTGTTCCGGCAGGCGTAACACTTCATGCACTTGGCCATTTCCTTCGTAAAGTAGGCCCACCGCTCCTCCTCCGGGAGTTTTTCGAAGGCATTCACCTTCTCGTACTCGACTTCGGGATTCATGGGGGGGGCGGGTTCGCCGAGGGAAACGTCGACAATCACGGGATTGTTGAACCGGCAGGTCAAGCAGCTGTCGGAAAGAACCGAGGAGAGGGGCACCGTTTTTTCGCCCGCCGCCGTCCGGAGCACCAGGTCCTTCCCCTTCACTTCCGCACCGGTGATCTCCCCCCCGGCCGCCGCAGCGGCTTTCTTCTTCGAGACATAGCCCGTGCAGGGAACCCCGAGGATGACCACTTCGTCGCGCCCGTACTGCTTTTCCTGCAGATGGATCACCATCGATCGGGTCGTGCAGCCCCGGGCCACGATTCCCACCACTTTCTTCTTCCGCTCTTCCGGTTTCATCCGGACCTGGGAAGCCTTGTGCTGATGGATCAGGTCATGGGCGAATTTCGCCAGGTTCTGGCTGCAGAAGGGATCCCAGACGAGCTTGTCGGCGTCTTCCGGTTTCTCGATGAAGGAGGGAACGGACTGAAGGGGCAGGGTCCCCTTCTCGTAGCCGATGATGACGTCCACTTTCTTCGCCGCCAAAAGCTTTTTCGCTTCTTCCCGAAGTTTTGCTGCTGCGTTTTCCACGGTTTTTAATTCCTCGCTCCCGTTATTTGACAGAAATCATGGAATCCGTAGAGGGTCTCCCTTTCGCCGCCTTGACGGTCCCCGCTCTTTTTCCGCGGAGGCTCCCCTCTTCCGGGCGGCTTGCCCTCCCTTACAGGGCCTTCACGAGTTTCGCCGCCGGCCCCCGGGACCTCACCCGCTCGGTCACCCCTTTTACCACCTGGGCGAACCGGTCCCCCTCCGACGCGGAGCACCAGGTGAAAGTGACCCGCTCGGGTTCGATTCCCACGTAGGTCAGGAAATTCTTGAGCATGTTGAATTTCCTCCGGGCGGAGAGGTTGCCCGTGAGATAGTGGCACTCTCCGGGATGGCACCCCGACACGAGGACTCCGTCGGCCCCCTCCTGGAGGGCTTTCATGATGTAAAACGGATTGATCCTCCCCGTGCAGGGAACCCGGATGAGCCGGACGTTGGGAGGATATTGGATCCGGCTGATTCCCGCGAGATCGGCGCCGGCGTACGTGCACCAGTTGCAGACGATGCCGACGATTTTCGGTTCCCAGTTCTCTTGTGGTTTGTTCTCTGCCATACGTTCCCCGTTTCTTGTCGTCTGTCCTCAGAGGGCCCTGATCTGCGAAAGGACCTGCTCATTCGAAAAGCCGTTCAGGTCGACGGCGTTCATCCTGCAGGAGGCCGTGCACACCCCGCAACCTTTGCAGAGGACGGCATTGACCACCGCCGCTCCCTCTTTCGCATCCACCGCGATGGCCCCGAAGGGGCAGTTCGCCTCGCAGAGGCCGCAGGCCATGCAGCGCTCCTTGATCACATAGGCCGTTTTTCCTTCGGCCTCGATGAAGTCCTTCGTCAGGATCGTGCAGGCCCTGGAAACGGCCGCATTGGCCTGGGTGATCGCCTCGTCGCTGAATTTCGGCGAATGGGCCAGTCCGCACATGAAGACGCCGTCGGTGGCGAAATCGACGGGCCGCAGTTTCACGTGGGCTTCCAGGAAGAAACCGTCCTGGTTCGTCGGAACCTTCAGCATCTTGGAGATGGACTCGTTTTCCGGGTTGGGCACCGTCCCCACGCTGAGGGCCAGGAGGTCCGCCTTGAGTTCCACGGGTTCGTTCAGAATGGGATCGAAAACGCGGATGGAAAGCCCCGAACCGTCCCGGACCACCTCGGGGGGCCGGTCCTCGTCGTACCGGACAAACCGCACGTCGGCCTCCCGGGCCGTCTTGTAGTAGTCCTCCTTGAACCCGTAGGTCCGGATGTCCCGGTAGAGGATGGTCACTTCCCTTCCGGGATCGGCTTCCTTCAGCTTGAGGGCGTTCTTCACGGCCTCGCCGCAACAGTAGCGGCTGCAGTAAGGCCGCTCCTTGTTCCGGGAGCCGACGCACTGGATCATGACGACGCGCTTCGATCCCTGGACCTTCCCGTCCTTCTCGAAAAGCATCTTTTCCAGTTCCCGCTGGGTCACGACCCGGTCGCTTTCCCCGTAAAGGTAATCCTTCGTTTCCAGTTCGTAGGCGCCTGTGGCGACCAGGACCACGCCGTGCTCGAAGCTGGTTTCCTTTCCGTTCTGGTCGATGGTCGTCTTGTAGTTTCCGATGAATCCCTCGATGGTCTTGATGGCGGCCCCGGTGAAGACGTGGATCTTGTCGCTCTTTTCCACCTTCCCGAGGAGTTCCGCCAGGTGCTTCCGGGTGTCCAGCCCCTCGAGGGTGTAATAGAGTTTCCGGTAGTTTCCGCCGAGTTCGCCCTCTTTTTCCACGAGGTAGGATTCGAAGCCCTGTTCCGCGAGGGAAAGGGCCGCCGTGATCCCCGCGAGCCCCCCGCCGATGATGAGGGTGGCATGGTTCACGCCGAGCTGGCCGGCTTTGAGGGGTTTCAGGAACTGGGCTTTGGTAATGGCCATCCGGACGAGGTCCTTCGCCTTTTCCGTGGCCGCCTCGGGTTCGTTCATGTGGACCCAGGAGTTCTGGTCCCGGATGTTGGCCATTTCGAAGAGATACCGGTTGAGGCCTCCCTTTTCGCAGTTTTCCTGGAAAAGTCCCTCATGGGTCCGGGGCGAACAGGATGCGACGACCACGCGGGTCAGGTTCTCGTCCCGGATCACTTCCGTCATCTTGACCGCCGTGTCCTGGGAACAGGTGAACAGGTTCTCGCCCACGTAAACGACGTTGGGAAGCGACTTGGCGTATTCCACAACCGCCGGGACGTCGACGACGCCGCCGATGTTGATCCCGCAGTGGCAGACGAAGACGCCGATCCGGGGACCGACGCCCCTCAGGTCCTTCTCGAGGGGGAGTTCCTCCTCCCGCACCATGGTCCCCCGGCGCGCCGCGAGCAGGCTGGAGGCGCAGGCGGCGGCGCCGCTCGCTTCCATGACCGTCTCGGGGATGTCCTTGGGGCCGCCGAAGGCGCCGCAGACGTACACCCCCTCCCGGCTCGTCCGGACGGGGTTGTCGAGACGGGTCCGGCAGAACCCGTGTTCCTCCAGTTCGATTCCCAGGGCCCCGGCCAGTTTCCCGGCCTCCGGCGGCGGCGTGAGCCCCACCGACAGGACCACCATGTCGAACTCCTCCTCCTTCAGGCTTCCGTCCTCCTGGACGTAGGTGAGGAGCAGATTTTTCGTCTTCTGAAGTTCCTTGAGGGAAGAGGGCATGGAGCGGATGTACCGGATCCCGTATTCGTCCTTGGCGCGGTTGACGAACCGGTCGAAGTCCTTCCCGTGGGCCCGGATGTCCATGAAGAAGATCGTCGGCTCGAGCGTTTTCAGGTGCTCCTTCCCGATGATCGCCTCCTTCGTGGCATACATGCAGCACACGGACGAGCACCACGAGTTCCCGCAGTTCATGTCCCTGGACCCCACGCACTGGATGAAGGCCACCTTGCGGGGCTCCTTCTTGTCGGAGATCCGCTGGACGTGGCCGAAATTGGGCCCCGACGCGGAAAGGATCCGCTCGAACTGGATGCTCGTGACGACGTTGTCGTAAATCCCGTAGCCGTACTCCCCGCGGAGGGCCGCATCGAACACCTTGAACCCAGGCGCCGCGATGATGGAGCCGACCTCTACAGTCTCCTCCTCTTCCTTCATGTCGTGATGGATGCAGCCGGCGAGGCATGCTTCCACGCACATGTAGCACTCGGAACAGATCCCGCAGCTCAGGCAGCGGCTCGCCTCGCGGACGGCTTCCTCCTCCGTCATGGGGAGGACCACTTCCTTGAAGTGGGACCGCCTTTCCCCTGCGTCCAGCATGGGCATGACCGTCCGTGCCTCTTTCTTCACTTCGGAAACGTCGGCCTTGTCGGCGAGATTTTCCTTCCAGTTCTTCTCCCTGCCCGCCTTGACGTCTTCCCCGCTCAGGTAACGCCCGACGGAAACCGCCGCCTCCTTCCCCGCGTAGATGGCCTTCACCACCGTGGCGGGTCCGGTCACGTCGTCGCCGCCGGCGAAGACCCCTTCCACGTTCGTGGCGAAGGTGACCGGATCCACGTCGAAGGTGTTCCACTTGTTGACGGAAATGCCGCTCTCCTTGGAAATGAACGACAGGTCCCCCGTCTGTCCGATGGCGGGCACGATGGCGTCCACTTCGATGACGAATTCCGAACCTTTCACGGGAACCGGCCTTCTCCGGCCGCTCGCGTCCGGCTCTCCGAGTTCCATACGGAGACACTCGATGCCGGTCACCTTGCCGTCCTTTCCGAGGATCCGGACGGGGGCGACGAGGAACTCCATCCGGACGCCCTCTTCCTCCGCCTCCTGGATCTCCTCGGGGGATGCCGGCATTTCCGCCCGGGACCGCCGATAGAGAATGAACACGTCCTTGGACCCGGTCCGGACGGCGGTCCGGACGGCGTCCATGGCCACGTTCCCGCCGCCGATGACGGCGACGCGGTCCCCCAGGAAGACCTTCTCTCCCAGGTTCACCCGTTTCAGGTAGTCGATTCCGTGGTAGACGCCCTGCAGGTCCTCGCCGGGAACGTCGAGCTTGCTGCTCACGTGGGAGCCCACGCCGATGAAGACGGCGTCGAAGTTCTTCCGGATTTCGTCGAAGGAAATGTCTTTTCCGACTTTCGTGTTGAGGATGATCTTGACGCCCATTTCCCGGATGATGTCGATCTCCGCGTTGAGGACGTCCTTGGGAAGGCGGTACTCGGGAATCCCCACGGAAAGCCAGCCCCCCGCGACGGGGAGGGCCTCGTAGACGGTCACGTCGTAGCCCTCGATGGCCAGGTAGTAGGCCGCGGTGAGCCCCGCCGGTCCGGCCCCGATGATCCCGACTTTCTTGTTCTTCTTCTCCTTGATTTCGGGAACGAACCGGGTGTCGTCACGGAGGTCCAGGTCGGCGACGAACCGCTTCAGGTGCATGATGTCGATGGGTTCGTCGACCTCCCCGCGCTTGCAGGCCTCCTCGCAGGGGTGGTTGCATACCCGGCCGCACACGGACGGGAAGGGGTTGTCCTTCTTGATGAGCTTCAGGGCGTCCTTGAACCGGCCCTTGGCGATGAGGGCCACGTATCCCTGGACGCTGATGTGCGTGGGGCACGCCGCCTTGCAGGGCGAGGTCCCCAGCTTGTCGATGGCGTAGCCGCTGGGAATGGCCTGGGGGAATTTCCGGTAGATGGCTTTCCGGTCACTCAGCCCCTCGTTGAAATCGGAGGGAACGTCGACGGGGCAGACGGCGGCGCAGTCCCCGCATCCCGTGCACTTGGAAAGATCGATGAAACGGGGGGCCTTCTTCAGCTTCACGACGAAGCGGCCCGGTTCCCCCTCGACGGCCTCCACGGTCCGCCGCGTGAGAATGTCCACGTTGGGATGGCGGCCCACCTCGACCAGCTTGGGGGACAGAATGCAGGCAGAACAGTCATTGGTGGGAAAGGTCTTGTCGAGCTGCGCCATCACGCCACCGATGCTGATGTCGTTCTCGACGAGGTACACCTTCATTCCCGAATTCGCCAGGTCCAGGGAGGCCTGAATCCCCGCGATACCGGAACCTACCACCATCACGGCGCCGATTTTTTCCTCTTCCCTGATCACGCTTTTATGCACCTCTATATAGAGTTTTAATCCACACTGGATAAGATAACCATCGTGTCAAGCAGCTGCCAAAGATCGCAAACGTTCATGGTGACGTAAAAAGCCCGCCTCCCGCGCCGCCGTTCACCCCTCATCGCTGCGGCGCGCATCCTGCCGGCATGCCTCGGTCCTCGGGATTCGGGCGCTTT
>ENA-UPTA01001410-UPTA01001410.1-activated-sludge-metagenome-genome-assembly--contig:-NODE-1410-length-26633-cov-5.827414_pt1 | contig 26633 bp, 46 predicted proteins | sample MGYA00238184_ERZ773361 | MGnify/ENA primary metagenome ERZ773361 (study PRJEB29100, sample SAMN05720205) | activated sludge metagenome | isolation source: anaerobic digester from wastewater... | reverse complement strand
AAGCGCGTCGAAGCCATCGAAGCACTCATGGAGGGAAAGTGATGGAACCAGTCATCCTGTTCCGCGAGGACCGAGACGTGACGAGACCATCGTCTACGACGCGTGCGCCAACGCAGGCGTCATGAAGGACAACACGCCTCCGCAGCAGCTCCTGCGGATCGTCGCCGAGTTCATCTTGGAGGGAGCATGAAGGAATTCAGCTGGGAGCTCATTCACGTCTCGTACGAGCGACATCTCGGACGCGTGGAGAAGCTCCTGAACAACAACATCGCGTCCCTGGTACCCCGCACAGGGGACACGCTCTTCCATGAAGAGATCAACGGACCCATGACGGTGACCAGAGTCGTGTGGAACTTCACGCAGAACGGTGACAGCGCGCAGGTCTACGTCGGCGCCGACCCGTTCCTGTGCAACCTCAAGGAGGCGTTCCGGGACGGATGGGAGGAGGGCTGGGATGCGCACCGAGCCAAAGCGCAGTTCTACGGCAACATCAGCGTCACCTACGACAACGACGACTTCGAAACGGACTGGGAGTCGAGTGCGACAAGAAGAAAGATGGAGGAACGATAAATGGGACTCAACGTAGACCTGCGGTGCATGCTCGGATTGCCCGAAACCATGAAGTGCCCCAAGTGCGGCAACGTCACCGAGCAGAACTTCGACGATTACGACATCGAGTGCGGCAACCCCAACCCGGAGCCGGGAGTATGGGAGATCGATTGCTACTGCCGCATCTGCGAGCACAACTGGGAGTATCGCTTCGAGGTTCAGCGAAAGACGCATGAGGAGAACATGTCGCTCAACAAGTACTTCACATTCATCAAGGATGAAGACCAGCTCGACAAGGACTTCGAGCAAGAGCTGAAGGACAACCCTCTGGCCATCACACGGGAGACGGCGAGGTTCTTCCGCGAAGAGATGAAGGCGACACTGGACCACTTCCGGTGTCGCCGCCTTGCTCGTCTGCTGTACTTCCTGCTCGAGACGGTCAAGAAACAGCAGAATGAACTGAGCGAGCTACGGGACCAGATCGCCAACTACCAGCACCCAGGTGCTCTTTCAGAGAAGTACAAGGATGGTGCGTAGATGACGAAGAACCAACAGATCCTGCTCGACTGCGCCAAGAACGCAGCCACCGACGCCGAGATGCTCGTCGAGGGCCTGCAGGAGGGGCGCAGCATGACGGAGATGCACGACCTTCGTGGAACGCTGCGTGTGAACCTCGAGGTCGCGCTGACCCGCTGCTGGCGGCTGCAGGGCGGGGGCAAGGTGGCCAAGGGCCGGTGGGGCTGCGGGCACAAGCCGGCGGCCTGCATCGACTGCGGGACGGACGAACGGCCGCACGTGGCGCGCAACCGTTGTGGTGCCTGCTACGCGCGGTGGAGAAAGGAGCGAGATGAGCAACTCGATTGAAACGCAAGGGCGCCAAGTCAAGGACATCCACAAGGATCTGGTGGCCCAGCTGGGCAGCATGATCGACGAGTACTTCCACGTCGCCAACACGTGGAGTGAACAGGGCGGGCCCGGCTTCAACATCAACGCACGATCGGAATGGCCTGACAACGTCAAGTGGATTGCCTGCTATGCCGTCACGGGCGGCAGCGAGGGGCACTACATCCACGTCGACGTCATCTACACGGACCAGCGGCGCGACATGGTGTTCCTGGGCAAGACGTTCCAGGGCATGGCCCACGCGCAGGCCATTGCGAACCGGTGTGCCGAGCTGTTGGGGGCGTGATGAAGCGCCGCACCATCAAGAAGCGGTCCCGCCGGTTGATCGCTGAAGGGCGCCGGTGGCAGAAGCGATACCGCGGCCGCCACGACTACTGGTGGCTCCAGCTGTACGGCCTGAAGATCGGGCACATCACGGGCTGTGCGTTCTACACGAACCTGCCGGAGGAGCCATGAGCAACAAGAAGTTCGGCTTCGAGGCCGAAGAAGAGATCGCGATGGCTGCCCTGGTGCCGAAACGCACCGGCCAGTGCCGCTGCCCGCAATGCCTGCTCGATGCCGAACCCGACGAGCAGCTGTGCCGGTCGCACCTGAACATGGTCGAGCAGGCTCGTCAGGAGAGCATCGACCTGATAGACCAGTGGCTGTTCCCAAAGGAGGAGTGATGGGCAAGCGCGCCAAGCCCGTGAAGGAGCTGTTCGTCCTGTTCAAGAACGACGGGCAACTGTTCGACGTCCACACGACCCTGCAGGACGCGATCGACGATGCCGTTGGTCCTGCGTTTCGACCGACGGCCAAGATCGTCCGGTTCGTGCCGGATGGCGCCCGTCCCAAGCTGGTGAAGGGAAGGTAGATGCAACAGAAGAAGAAAGAGCAACTCTACCTCGACCGCGCCGCCTTCATGGCGTGGGTCGACGGCACGCTGCTCGACTTCAAGAACGGGAGCGGCGTGGTCGGCGACCATGTCGACCACGAGCGTGCCGAACAGGTGCTGGCCAACGGAGGCCGCGTCTTCCTGACCGTCAAGGGCCGGCCGGTCAGCGAGATGGTCGAGACGCAAGACGGCTACCACGAGCGCGCGCTCGAGGAGGAACGATGCACTGGTGCCAAAATGAAACCAACCAGCTCATGCAGAACATCGGGATGATCCCGATCGTCTGGATGGAGCTCAAGCACTTCGCCGCCCATGCGTGGCGGTGGCTGGAGACCAGATGGACCCGGAAGCGAATCTGACCGAGACGCTCGAGCTGGCCGTCAGCCACGTGCTGATCGACATCGCCCAGACCCACCGGCTCGAGGTGGTCCAGCAGGCGGCCCGCCGGCTGCTGGGCTATCTGGCGGACCGCCAGCAGTAGGAGGCGCCATGTCCGACAGCTATCTGCAATTCAGCTGCGCGCTCGCGCTCAAGACGGACGAGGAGATCGCGTGGTGGCGGCGCCACACCGACCTCGACATGGAGCGGGTGTACGTGCGCGAGGGGTTCGACGCCGACACGCCATCACCCAAGACGTTCCAGCACGTCGAGTGCGAACGGCTCTACCGGGCCATCATGGACAGCGGGACCGACAGCGAGCGGTACGACTTCGAGGTCAGCTTCGAATACGACAAGGACGGCAACCACTCTATATGGTTCCACGCGGACGAATGGGGCGAGGCCTGGCAGGTCGCCCAGCTGGCCCACCACTTCTTCTGCGACCTGCGGCCCACGGGCGACGACGAGTTCATCATCACGTGGGCCATCACGTGCAGCCGACCCCAGCTCGACGCGTTCGAGGGAGGGACGGCCGTCGCGACGAAGGACGGCGTGGCGTTCTGCGGGCAGGAGCAGCAGTACGGCTGCTGCATCGAGGAGCTCAAACGAAAGAAGGGAGGTGGAGGTTGAAGATCCACATCGTCGACATCTATACGCGGGCCCGAGAGGTCGAGCTGCCGGCCGAATGCCCCAAGTGCGGGGGCAAGATTCAGGACGGGGCCGACCTGGTGGCCATGCAGTACACGTACGAGGACCAGAACTGCACGATCCGCAAGGACGACGGCGCCGAGTACCTGGACGACTGGGGCGCGATCGAGCCGTACCCGGAAGCCCAGATGGTGGTGGGGTTCAAGTGCGGGGCGTGCGAGACCCCGCTGGTGCAGGCGGAGGAAGGGGAACTGCCCGACGGGCCAACCGTCCTGAAGGTCGAGGCGGTCAAGTGACGCCAGATCTTCTCAGGTCGCTGGTGATGGAGCTGCAGCGGCAGCACACCCTCACGCCCGGCACCGACGTGGCGGCCAGGCGGGCCGCCACGTTGGACCGGCTGCGCGAGATGGTGGAGGCGCACGCGTCGAACGACGACATGCCAGCCATCATCGAAGAGCTGCCGAGCATGCAGTGCATCGCCTCCCAGGCGGTCGCGCTTGTTCTGTTGGGCCGCATCCACCGGTACGAGGAAGAGGCCCAGCAGGCCGCGTGGGAGCGGGACCTGTACGAGTAGTGCCACCTGCCTGTGTTTCATGAGCCCAGAACCCCCGGCCCTGCCCGACCAGCCGGGGTAAGACAGCCGTCGCGGGCTCTCCCCGCGCACCATGCAGCCAGGTGACGCCCGCGACTTTAGCACCCCCGTTCTGTTAGCAAAAGCAAGGCAAAACAGGGGACAAAGGAGGTGACGCAGACGTGCGCCTTACCAAGGAGACGACGATGATCCAAGTCAAACAGAAGAACGAGTACCTTCGCAGGTTCGAGCAGATTCGAGGTGACCGATCCCGATTCGTCGACCACCAGGACCTCCGCGGCGAGATGGTCGCCCAATACGCGTGGGCCGTCCCAACCGATCAGGCGATCGACGTGCTGGTGCGGCACAGCCCGGTCGTCGAGATTGGGGCGGGCACGGGCTACTGGGCCAGCCTGGCGGCCGCGGCCGGCTGCGACATCATCTGCTACGACATCACGCCGCCCGGCGGGCCCGAGCCCAACTGTTACCGCCACGCCATTCAGTACCACCTGGTCGAGCAGGGCGGACCCGAAATGGCGTCGCAGCATCCCGACCGCACGCTCTTCCTGTGCTGGCCGCCGTACGCCACTTCCATGGCGGCCCAGTGCCTCGAGCACTACATGGGCAACCGCCTCATCCTGGTGGGCGAAGGATGGGGCGGGTGCACGGGCGACGACCGCTTCTTCGAGCTGCTGGACGGTTGGAACGAGACGTTCGACCTCGACATCCCCCGGTGGGACGGGATCCACGACTACCTGCGGGTGTTCGAAAGGAAGGTGGCGTGATGAAGACCGCAACCCTCATGCTGATCGCGCTCGTGTTGGCGGGCTGCAACCAGACCCTGACGGTCGAGCAGCTGTTCGACCAGGCCAGGCTGCTGCGCTGCTGCGCTGCTACATCGAAACGGTGATTCAGAAGATGCGCGAATCAGCCCCGCGCGTCCTCAACTGACACGACAAGGAGACTACCATGAAGAAGCTTCTGTTGCTCGCCGCCCTGATGGCGGCATGTGGCTCGAGGACCGTCTCGGCCACCGAGTTCATCGACAACCCCAGCCAGTGCCGCGACAAGACGATCGAGGTCGGGCCGGTATACTACGACGGGTCGGGCCGGCTGCCCGATGCGCGCGGCAAGGTGGCGAGCTTCCACTACAGCTCCGCCTCCTTCAAGTCCTACGTGGTGAACGGCGCCGAGCTGCCCAACGCCGGCGGCAGCGAGCCAGTCGTGCTGCAGATCAAGTGCGACAACGACGCGCTGAGCACGACCATGTCGGCCAGGAGGGCGAGATGAAACCCACGACAGCGGATCTCCGCAACCAGTGTGAGTCCGTGCAGGGTCGGCTGGAAGAAGCGAAGCTGGCCGTGAAGCACGAGGTGATCGACAACGACATGACGAAGGATGGTGGCGCATGAAGTTCACCGACCGACAACGGGTGGATGAGCTGATCAAGGCTCGGAAGAGGATCGTGGAGCTCGAGGAGCAGATCAACGGCCCCATCGAAGTCCCACCGTTCAGCAAGCTCGACATCATGAAGGTCGGCGACCGGCTGGGGCAGTACGTGGACAAGCTCGAGCTGGCGCCCGAGACCGACGACCTCGACGCGTTCGATCGCTACATCGTCAGCCTCCGGGAACGCGGAGAGCAGGGCGACCTGTGGGCGGCCCGCCGGTACTGCGACTTCGAAGTCCCCGACACCCAGTGCACCATGTTCCTCCTGTACTCGTGGGCCCGGCACGGCTTCCGCCAGCTGTGCAGCAGCCACCGGTACGCCGCCGCCCTGATGACCACCTCCATCCCGCCATCCATGCTGGCCGACCTCGAGCCGCCGTGGCCGTGCTTCGCCCTGGACCTGCCGTCCGGCCTGCTGACCATGCAGGGCAAGGACGGCCGGGAAGTCCCGCTCGTCTTCGCCATCATCCGCCGGGGCATGTGGGGCGAGAACCGCGACCTGGTCGGCTGGAGCTTCGTCCTGTTCGGCGAGAACGGCGACGAGATCTGGGGCTACAACCGGCCACTCGAGGAGCTGCTGAAAGGCGACAAGCTCCCCGAGGAGGCCCGCACGGCCTTCACCGACCTCATGACGTCGCTCGACGAGCGGTCGGAGCTGCTGTTCTGGCGCTACTGCGTCGGCCTCATCCTGGCCATGCAGGACCGGTCCAACATCAAAGAGACGAAGTCGTCCAAGAGCCAACACAACCACCGGCTGTCCAAGGAGCCGGTCTGCCGCACGTACATCATCGGCAAGATGCCCGCGCTCGACTGCAGGCCGGCCGTCCGCCAGTTCCTGTCGGGCGAGCGACCACACGGGCCGGTCAACGTCCAGACGCTGGTCTCGGGCCACTGGAAGCAGCAGCCCTACGGCCCGCAGGCCAGCCTGCGCAAGACCATCTGGCTCGAGCCGTACTGGAGGGGGCCGGACGACGCCCCCATTCTGGTCAAGCCGGTCGCGGTCAGCCCCGCACCGGAAGAAAGAGAGACGACATGAAAGAGCTGACGAAGGACGAGTTCATCAAGGAGCTGCGCGGGGACCGCCAAGGCGTCGAGTTCAATATGGGTGTGGAGGGCGCACACGAAAACGACAGCTTCTACCGCTCGGAAGGTTCACGCCTCTACGGCATCCTGATCCGCGACGTGCACGACAACGATTGGGGACACATCCTCTTCTACCGGCTGAACGACGGAAGAGTGGTCAACTACGCAACAGCCGCGGGGATGGAAAAGCAAGAGGCGATCGAGGAGGTCAGAAGTGAGCTCGATCGTGTAGATCGCGTTCAGTTCCGAATCGCAGTAGGCTCCCTCGTGCTGCAGCAGCGGGAAGACAGTAAGTTCTTCGCCGTCATTCACGCAATCACCCCCATCACAATCGTGTGCTTGCGTGAGATTGGCGTCATCCCCGAAGGATGCGTGCTGACCCGTCTTGGTCCGTTCGACAGCCTTGAGGAAGCCAAGCAGCACGGCAGGCAGTGGATTGCCGGGTACCACCAGGCCAACCAGGACACGGTCGTACCGGTGCGGAGACACGACGGCTGACATCGGCTAGAAGGCGAGTTCGAGCTGCCACCACCGGGCTCGCCTTTTCGCTAGCTCCCGAGTCGCTTTGGCGTGACAGGCCCAGCAGAGCGTCCGGAGGTTGTCGAGCCCGCACTCACCCCCGCCCTCGCTGACCGGCTTGGTGTGGTCCATCTCCCAGAGCGATTGCGTCAGGCCCCGCAGGTGGCGGGGCAACCATAGCTGATGGATCCGGTGGCCGAAGGGCGTGTCGTCGTACAGCCGCCCCAGGTAGCTGTGGACCCAACCGCTGTCGTCGTGACCGTACAGCAACCGGCGGGCCTGACCGCGCAGCTCCCGCAACTCCTGTTCGACCGCAACCGTGTCGACCCCGCACAGGCAGCAGACGCCCTTGTCCCGCTCGAACACCTTGCGGCGTGCGAACCCCGGGTTGGTCCTGATGTTCCACTCGTCGACGCACCGCTCGCTGCAGAAGGTCCGCCGGCAGCTCGGCACCTCTTCACCGCACTGGCGGCACAGGTTGCGACCGTTCGGCCCCTTGAGCAGCTTGCGCTGGTCGCACCAGCCGGCTTTAGGCGAGATGCGATGGATGCTCATAGGCGGCCGGCGATGCAGCGAACTGGTGGCGCAGGCTGTCATCCACATCACGCTCCAGGCCCTCGACTATCCGACGCCTGGCGTGCCGACTCAACCGGGGTCCGTTGCCGTAATCGACATACCCCTTGATCGCCTGGCTTTCACCACCAAGATCGCGCAGTTGCTTTGACATGTCCCGGACCGCCTGATGCTCACTCGGCAACGTCGCGATCCTGTTGTGCTCCCTGAGGATGACATCCATGTTGCGGTGGCCATACATACCGGCCGCCAACCCCTGCGGGACGATCGTCTCGTCGAGCTCGTGCCCCTTGATTACGGCATCGAGCATCTTCCTGCTGCGTGGGTTGCTGGCGACCTGCGCCGCCGCTGGGATACGCTCTGCGCCGATCTCTCCGGTCAGAAAGCGCAGCGCGTCCCCCCGCTTAGGCACGTTGATGACTGGTCGTGTGGGGTGCCCGATGGGGGCGGCATTGAAGGCTTGTGCAATCGCACCCGGGCCGGCCACCTGCGACACCACTTCTTCGGGTGCGCCAAGGTTGGCTACCCTCCTGCCTATGGCGGTAAGGTTCCGCTTGACGTTTTGCATAGGCGCCGCGCCCATGTAGTTCCTTACCGCTTTCACGGTGCGGCCCTTCACTACCTGCAACACCTTGGCAGCTGCCTCCTCGTCGAAAGAGAGTTTGATCAGCTCCTCTACGAATGCCGTGTATGCCATAGGATTCATGGCAAACAGTGTACACTGCGACTAACCGTCCCTGCAAACGCAGCCGGCTTTGGGCGAGATGCGGTGGTGGCTCATCGGCGGCGAACCTGCTCGAGCAGGCTGAGGCGCGGACGCCTGGCGAAGCACCGCTGCTTGTGGTGCCGCAACGGATCGCGCCGCCGCGCCACCAGGCCGCGCAGACGTCGCTCGGGCAGCTCGGCCACCATCAGGCGTCGCGAGGCCGCCACCGCCTCGTACTCGATCGCCATCTGGACGACGTCCCAACCGAGCCCGGCCAACGTGTTGGTCGCGACCGGCACCTGCACGACGTAGACCGTGTTGGTCGCGTACGTGTCGGCCCGGCTGCACCACACGCACGTGCAGCCCCACGGGTGGTTGTCGAAGGTCGTGGCCGAGGCGATCATGCTCGATCCGGCCGCGTCACCTTGATCGTCACGTCGATGGTCGTGCCGTCTGGCAGGTTCATGTGGAAGTGGTCGGGCGGCAGGTAGCGGGTACCGAGCGGCCCCTTGCTCGCGCCATACAGCTCCTGCGGGATGCAGAACTGCATGGCGCGCGCCACGTAGCTCGCGATGTGCTGGAAGAAGTAGTCGGGCGTGATGGGACGGCCGAACGCCTGGGTCTTGTACAGCACTTCGTCGATCTGCGTCTCGTGCGCCTGCAAGGGCTCGAGGAACTGGGCGCCCCGTACGAGCTCGAGGTTGACGTAGTAGAGCATCGAACCCTTGGGCAGCGGGCGCTCGATCCCCTCCCGCCACGTCATCCACGACGCTTCCTTCGTCTCCCAGTTGTAGTGGAGGAAACCCGCCACTTCTCGCGTCGCGTCCACTACAGCTTCCTCCGGAACGGGAACAGCATGTCGGGGTCGTTGAGCCGAAGCATCGCCATCTTGGCGTTGCGCAGCCGGTCGGGGTAGTAGCGGGGCTGGAAGCCGATCACCTCATCGCCGTCGTACGGGATGCCGTACTTCGTGCCGGCCATGTGGGGGCGGCCGAACGGCTCCTCGAACGCACGGCGCAGCATCTCCTTCACGTCTGGCGCGAACAGCCGCTGCAGGTGGCTGATCACCCGCTCGCGGTTCGACTCCGGCAGGGCGGACAGCAGCTCTGTGCAACCCCGCAGGGCATCGAGTTCGGCCATCAGGAGCTTCAACTGTTCTTTCTTCTGTTCTGCATCTGTCATGGTCTTCTCCTAGAACGCAGGGGGCGCGGGCGGTGGCGGCGCCTTGTCGGGTGGCCGTCGGGTCGTGGGGGGTCGGGCCGTCACGACGACGGGCGGCTTGGAGGATGGCGAGTCGGGGGCGATCACCACGACGGGCACGGCCGACGCCACTTCAGCCGTGTAGTCCCGCAGGTCCTCGACCGTTCGGTACTGCTGGGCCTGTGCCGAGCTGATGGCGACGACCGCCCGGCTGGTCCGGTCGTACCGCTCGTCGCTCGTCCGCTTGGTCGACCAGGAGCTATACAAAGCGGCGATCGCGGCCAGCAGGCCGGCCACCGTGATGGCCAGCTGGATGCGCTGTTGGCGGAGCTGCAGCTGCTGTTGCTTGACCTGCAGCTCCGCCTCCTGCATGGCGCGGAACTTCTCGACCTTGGCCGTCTCGAGTTCGACCTCGGCGATCTGCAGTTCAATGTCCTTGGGGGCCGCAACGCCAAGTGCTGCCAGCTGGGCCCGGTCGATGTTGTCCTTCGTCACGTTCACCTCACAGCCTGTCCGGCAGACGACCGCTCTTCCACATGGCGAGCAGCAGTTCGCCGCACGCCTTAGCATCGCCGAACGCCGAGTGGGCGTCCTTCAGGTCCACACCCCAGCGCCTGCAGCTGTCGGCCAGCTTGTGCTTCCCCGGGCTGAGCTGGCGATCGAGCTTGAGCGTGCAGATGGCGTGGATGGGCTGCAGCGGCCTGCCCAACCGGTTGAACTCCTGCTGGACCATCCGGAGGTCGAACTCGGCATTGTGGGCGACGATGAAGGGCGCGCGCTTCATCATCTGCTCCACCACCTCGACGTGCGACGCAAAGCTCGGGCAGCCCTCGAGCTCGGCCCGCGTGATGTGGTGGGTCGCCTCGGCCTGCTTGACCGCGCTCGACTCCCAATCGAGGCCCTCGGGGTAGAACCGGACGTCCAACACGTCCCGCACCCGGCCGTCGTGGAACCACACCATCCCGAGCTCGATGATGCGGGCGCTGCCGTCAAAGCCCGTCGTCTCGGTGTCGAGCGTTACGAAGTTCTGATGCCACATGGGCCTGTTGTATCAACAGAAGCCGACAGAGCACAAGCACTACGGGCTGGTGGCGAACAGACCGGCGATGGAAGCCTGGAACTGAGCCTTGGGCATGCCGAACGCCATCACGAGGCAGCCCATGTCGCCGCCGCCCACCAGCGTCGCCACGCTGTCTGGGCCATTCATGGGCCGCGCGCCCGCCGCCGGCCCGTAATAGACACCGAAGTAGCCGCTCGGCAACGTCATGAACCCGCTGAACGCCGCAAGGAACGGCGGGATGGAGGCGATCACCTTCAGCCCCAGGTTGAACAGCAGCTGGATGCCACCGATCTTCAGCTGCAGGTCGGCAATGATGCTGGCGTTGATGTTGAGATTGGGGATGAACCCGCTGAGTTGTAGCCCTATGGCGGCGTGCGCTTGAATGGCAGCCTGCGGGTTCCAGCTGATCTGCGCCGACAGGGCGGCGCCCAGCTGGGCCTTGGCGTCGAACATGAGCGGCCCGAGGCCGAACGTACCGTTGAGCATCAGCCCGACGTTGGCGTTGACCAGGTCGAAGAATGGCAGCATGAGCCCCAAGCCGGCAGCGAACGTGGTGGCCGGTTGGGTGCCTTCCACCAGGTAGCCGGGGCTGAACGGCGGGGGGTTGCCGCCTTGTCCATCGAACCAGGGCATCAGGCCGTCTCCGTCTTGGTGGATGACGTCGTGATGGCGCCCTGCAGCGACATGGCGGCCGCGGCGGCAGCCGCACCGGGCGAGAAGACGAGCGAACCTGCAGCGCTCGGAGTCGGGTTGGGCGCCAGCATGGCCATCAGGATCTTCAACACCTCACTGCCGGGGATCATCACCATGTCCATCTGGCGCGCTACCCCCACGCCCCCACCGGCCAGCTTGACCAGGCTGCCCTTCACGTTCGTCACGCCGTCGGCGCCCAACGTGGCGTCGCCCGTCGTCGTCATGTTGATGCTGTTGGCCTGCAGGGTGAAGTCGCCCTTCACTTTGACGAACAGCTTCTTCTGCACCAGCAGGGTCGTGTTGCCGTCGGCCCGCATGAGGCAGTTGCCCTTGCGGTCGAAGCGGTAGAGCATCTTGACCTGGTTGTGGCTCTGGCCCACCACCTCACCGTCCACGCCCTTGAACCCGCTGCTGTCACCCGAGGGGATGAGCGCGACTTCGTAGCAGATGGGCTTCTCGGTCGGGTCGTCCTTCTCGCCGTCCGGCAGCTTGACGATGTCGCGATCGTTGCCGCACGTGACCCGCACGTCGCAGTACTTGTCGTCGGCGAACACGCGGAACGTCTGGCGCCACCACGTCTCCCGGTCCTGGTAGTCGAGCGGCTGCATGCCCCAACGGATGGCGCCCGCCACGTTGTGGTGCTCGTAGCGCTCGCTCACGTCGGTGATGAGGTTGCTGAGCGGAACGTAGATCCTCTGGGCCAGCTCGCCCGCACCGATCTCCAGCACCCCGCCCCGGTGGAGGATCATCCGGTTGCCGTCCCGGCCCCGCAGGACGATGTCGCCCGGCTTGGCAATCGGCCGGTTGGACGCGTACGTGTAGTCGACGTCCTTGTTGGGCGGGCGGTCCGAGTAGTCGTTGTACTCCTTGCCCGTCGTACCCTGTTCGCGCGCGTCTTTCGACTGCCCGGCGACGGTCGTCTGGCCCGGGCTGATGTAGCTCATGATGAACGGCCCGCTCATGTCGGTCGGCAGGCAGAGCATGCAAGTCGCCCCTACCTCGGGCATGCAGTAGATGCCCTCGCCGGCGTACTGGTGGAGGTACTGCGAGCCCGCCTGCACGTCCGCCCAATAGCGGCCCAGCAGCTTGCTCGCGACATCGACCGTCCAGCTGCGCATGTTGATGTCGACCACCACGCACTGCAGGACTTCCGAGAACCGGTTGGGGAAGTACCGCTTGCCCCGAGGCAGTAGAGCTGACGACGCACCGCTCATGCCGGTTGATGCTACTGGGCGGGCTGGCGGCTGTCACGCTCGTTGTTTTCTTCTTCTGTCTGCTGCCTGTAGTGCTCTTCCAACCACTGCCGCGTCTGATCGAACGGGCCCCACTCGCCCGTCTGCAGGCCGTAGTTGAAGCGATGCCGCAACCGCTCGACCGCCTGTTGGCACTGCTGGCACGCCACCTCCCCCCTGGTGCACGTCATGTTCTGTTCTCCACGCTGGTGAGCGGTTCGGGCATGAACACGAGCCGCCTGCAGGGCAGTCGCGTCCTCCCCTCCATCCTCGCTCTGGCGATCCTGTGCCAGCCGTCAACCACCTCGCCCGTCGGTCCCAGGATGATGGGTCGATTCAGGTCGGCCTGCAGGACCCGCATGACCTCGTCCATCAGCCAATCGCTCTCGCCCAGCTCGGGTATGGCTCCCACCTCCACCTGTTCGACCGGCAGCTCGGCCGCCGCTTCCCAGATGTCCCGCACGCTCCACGTGTGGTTGCCGTCGCTGTAGATATGGGTCGGATGTGGCTTCATCGGTGCCTCCATCGACATGATACCGCCACCAGCCCGGTAGCTAAAGCGAGCGCGCCCCCTCGCTCGCCTGCTCTATCTGTCTCTTTCTTTCATCTGCCGAAGCAGTCTTCGCACTCCTCGTCCCAGCAGTGGTGGACCCGGTAGCCCTCCAGCTGGCCCCGCTGGTCGGCCGCCTCGCAGTCGTCGTGGAGGTTGCACGTCTTCTTCGGCGGGCAGCGGACCCGTTCGACCGCACGGTCGACCGCCAGCCGGACCTGCTCGAGCGCCTTCAGGTGGTCCTCGTCGCCCCACTGCTGGCTGCCGAGTGCCGAGTTCTCCACCAGGTGGAGCACCATCTCGAGTCGGTTCTTGAACACGCTCGCGTGCTGGCTGTCGTCCCGCCACTCGACCAGCACGGCCCGCCCGTTGGCGAACGTACACGATTGACCGGCCATCACCCACCGTCCCCTCCTGACAACAGGTCCGTCCCGTCGTCGTCCAGGTCGAAGAAGTCGGGCGTGCTGTCCATGTCGATCAGCATGCGGGCCGCCTCGGCCGATGAGATCTCCTGGCCGCCGTCGTTCTCTATCCGGCCGCACCACCCGCCATCCTCCATCTCACGATCCACCTCGGCCAGTCGGCAGTCGGGGCTGACAGGCCCCTGTTCCGACAGGATGGTCAGCGTGATGGTGGTCTTGAAGAACTTGCGCGCCATCAGTTGACCTCCATCCGCCCGCCCGGCGGCAGCAGGTTGGCCATCCGGCCGTCCGGCACGTCGAGGCACGGGCACCTGGTGAACTCGGTCAGCCGGGCCGTCTTGTCGCCCCGGATGATCGCCGCGTTCCACATCTCCTGCCCCGACCGGTCCTCCACCACGATGCAGACCGCTTCCCGGCGGTTCGGCATGTCCTCGACCTTGCCGTACCGGGCCAGCTCGGCCACCGCCTGCTCGGTCGTCTCGGCTTCGACGTGGCCGATCCACGCCTCCATGATGAGGATCGACAGGTCGGCCCGGCAGTCGGACGCCACCCGCCGGATCAGCTGGGCGAACAGGCCGGGCGGTACCTGCACCTCCTCGTCCTCCAGCTCCGTCACGTTGCCGTCCGGGCCCAGCCGTCCCTTGCGGGCGAACGGCTTGAGCACCTGGTGCCGCACCTCGCTGCCTTCGTGCCAGCGGATCAGGCAGAACGGGAAGCTGATCTGGCCCGTCTGGTTGAACAGCTCGGCCGCCATCCGCTTGGCGTCCTCGAACTCGTTTCGGCTGCTGTCGAGCATCGTCTCCTCTCCTTCCATCACGGTTCGGTGTCGTCTTCGCAATAGAACACGCTGTTGGCTTCTTCCAAGCTCTGCCGGCTGAACTTGTCGCCCGGCGAGCGGCGTTCGTCTGCCACCCGGTCGGCCACGACCGCCTCCATGTCGACGGCGCAGAAGGCTCTCCGTCGTCCCTTGCGACCGCACATCAGCACGACACGGTGGCTCGGTTCCGGCACCGGGTTGGTCGCGTCCACCCAGAACATCATGCGACCCATCACTTCCTCCCTGGCGGCTTCTTCGGCAGGCTCTTCTCCCAGTCGAACGTCGGCACGTTGCCCCGCAGGGCCTGGCCGGTCGACACCATGTTGATCGTCCGGTCGGCCTCGAGCTCCAACCGGTCGTAGACCGCATCGGCCCATTGCCGCTGGGGCGATGTCAGCGGCTTGCGCCTGATCTGCATCTGCCCCTGCATGTCGGTGAACGCCTTCTCCTCACGCTCGCTCAGCCGATCGCACTTCAGCAGGGCTTCGATCAGCTGTTGGTCCGTGAGGGTCGGGTTGGTCGTCGTGACGTGTTCAGTCGCGTGGTTTCGTTTGTCCCACGGGTGTTCTTTCACCGCGCTTGCTCCACACCCAGTCGGCCCACTTGAGCTGGCTCGGCTGGTCAGGGTGCAGCCGGTCCTCCCAGAACCGCATGCCCTGGATCGACCGGCCGTCGTAGGTCTGCTGCTGGTGCTCGGCCAGCATCCGGTTGAAGCACTCGAGGCCCGGGCGGGCCAGCCCGCCCAGCTCCTCCTTGATGAGGAACGCCTGGCTGTCGCCCATCAGCGTGATCCGTTCGGCCCGTGCGGGCAGCGGCGTCAACAGCACCGCCGCCACCCAGGCCCACTTCACTTCGCCTGCTCCAAGTCGTCGATCTTGACGAACTCCATACCGGCCGGCAGCGGCTTGGGTTCGAAGAACCGGATCTTCACCACCCGGTCTTGCTCGGATCGAAACACCGCCGGGCCGCTGAACATCGCCCGCCTGCCGTCCGCCAGCACCAGTTCGACCACCTGGAGCTCAGCGGGCCCACCACAGCACCCATGAACCGATGAAGAAGATGACGGCGTAGAGGAAGGCTTCAAACAGGAGGGCTTCTGCGGCACGCCGCTGTTGTTCTTTCTCATGGTTCATCATCCCCTCAGGTGCTGGTTGATCTTGCTGTGGATGAGCTTCTTGTCAGCCGGGCTGGGCGCGTCCTCACCCTCTGGCACCGCTTCCGTCCTGTGGGACAGCTCGTGCGTCGCCAACGCGTGCTCGAGCTGCTGCAGTCGGTCCTGGAAGTTGGCGAACGCGTCGTTCTGCGCCTGGTCGAGGTTGGGCAACCGGCTGTGCAGGTCCGCCATGCCGGTCTTCAGCTTGTCGACCGACTCGAGCACTAGCGTGATGGTCTGGCGGATGTTGTGCACCTTCTGGCTCAGCTCGGCGACCCTACTGCTGATCTGCTGCAGCTGGTCGTCCCGCTCCTTGCGCCACTGCTCCATCGCTTCCGCCAGTTCGCGTTCGGCGCGTGATGGGCTGACCAGCGGCAGCGTCTGCTGGGCCGGAGGGGGCGCGGGGGTGAAGGGCGGCTTGGGCTTGCGAGCCACGCCATCAGGACCGGTGAACAGCTTGGCCAACTCGTCCTGGTCGATGTCGCCCGTCCGGTCGATGCTGTCGATGTACCGGCAGAACTTCACCAGCCACTCGGCCTTGCGCTTCGACTTCTGCGTGCCCCGCTGGGCCTCGTCGGGAACCGTCAGCTCCACCTGGGGGGCGGTGACGCGCAGCGAACCGGCCGCCACGTCCACCCCCTTGAGCTCGATGCCCGCCTGCAGCAGCCGCACGACAGCCTGCATGTCGCCACAGCGGTACGTTTCCTTGACGCGGAGAAGAAGCGTCGGCCACTTGTACTCCGCGTCGAGCGTATACTGCATGGATCGTCTCCTTTCGTCTTGTATCACAGCTTTGTCAGGTCAGGGCAGCCGCCTGATGTCCTTGGGCATGGGCAGCCCGTAACCCCTCGGCTCCACCATCACGATGGTGGGCTGCTGGTCGCTCTCGAACAGCACCTCGGCGGCGCACGGCTCCCGCAGCAAGATGGGCAGCACGACCTGCAGGAACACCTCGATCGTCTGCATGTGGTTCTTGAGCGAGCAAGTGACCAGCCATGTATTGTCTTCTGTCAGCTTGCTCATCAAACGAGCGTCCCCGTGGTCGCCCGGCGGCGCCCCGACCTGCTCGTACCAGTCGTCCGGCATGTAGGCGAGCGAGCCGTAGGGGATGAAGCTGTGCCGGTCGTAGCGCGACCACAGCTGGAACTCCGGCAGCGGATAGAGCTCGGCCATCCGCTCCCACGTGTCGTGCGGCGCGTTGGGGTCGAAGTCGAAGTGGATCTCGTGCATGCGACGGATCATCTCGACCGCCTGATCGTTGAGCTTGGCCCCGAACCGCAGGCCCGTGTAGTCGCCCATCACGGCACCTCCGGGGGCGGCAGGGCAGCCGCAGCCGGTTCGCCTTCGTCCCGCACGTACCGCCACGGGCTGGAGCTGCTGGCCCGCTTGCCGCACTGGCTGCACCACGGCGTCTCCTCGACCGACAGGTTGGGCGTCTCGGGCGACAGCTTGACGCGCGCCGTCCACTTGGCGCCGCACCTGCACTCGTGGTCCCGCACCCGCACGATGCCCGGCAGGCCAAGCATGCACCACGCGTCGTCTGGCATGAACGCGACCCGCTTCGTCAACACGTGCTCGACCAACTCGGGCGGGTTGAACACGCGCCGGATGAAGTCGTCCCGCACCACCACCCACCCGCCAGTACGCCACGGGTTCTTCTTGTCGGTCGTCTTGGACTCGTCGACCGAGATGAGGATGACGCCCTGTTGCATGTAGCCCGCGCACTCGTCGCACGGCTCGTGGTCGACGCACATCCGGTGTGGCAGCACGGGCGCGAGCCGCTTGTGCAGCAGCACGCCCTTGTCCTTCATGCAGTAGAAGCACTGCATGAGCGCAACATGACTCTTCTGTTCCATTGTCGTCTCCTTCTGACGGCTTCCGTAACCGCCATGGCTGTTGTGACCGAAAGGGCTGGGGGCTTGCGGCACACCGGGGCGTAATCGGGCGTGCCGAGTTGGGGGCTAGCGAACCAGCTCCCTCGGCAGCAGCCCGCCGGCGCATGTCCTACGCCGGCGGGCCGAGAGGCGGGCGGCCAGGCTGGCACCCGGCCCGTTCGCCCCTTGCGCTGGGGGGAAAGGACGCGACCAGAACCCCCATGGAGCGCGCTCTGCCAGAATCTTCGCTAGAACCGACGCATCTCCTCGTGCGCCGCTTCCCTGACCTCCTTGTGTAGCTGCCGGTACCGGTCGGGGTCCTGCGTCCACGCGTCGTCGAGGTCGTCGGCTTCTTCGTCGTTCGGGCGGGTACCGCGGATCGACCGTTCCATGATGGTCCGCACCCGTTCCCAGTTGACCGATCTCACAGGTCCTCCTTGATGTTGTAGAGCTTGCCGCCTAGCTCCAAGCGTGTCCCGTCTTGCGCCTTCTCGCGCAGCCTACGTTCCAGGTCCCACGACTTCAGCACGCACCCCAATGAGAATCCGATGAGGATGCTGGTCGCACTGATCAACAGCGTGTAGACGATCTCGTTCATCGCTCATCCTCCGGGTTGAGGTCGCCCAGCACGCTGTGGCGGCCGGCGGCGAACGCGATCCGCCACACCTTGCCCAGGTGGGCGTGCATCTCGTCCTTGACGTCGTTGTCGGCCGCCCACTTCTCGAACGATTCAGACGCGGCGATGGACGGCCGCCCTTCGACGTAGCGCTCGAACCTGTCGACCTGCAGCTCCAACGTTCGTTCCATCGCCGCCAAAGCGGCATCCGCACCATCGTCTTCCGCTTGGTCGACTGCGTGCAGTTCGATCAACGGCGCCAGCGGTTCCTTCTCGAAGCTGAGGTGCTTGGGCTTGGCACCCAGCTGCTCGAGCTCCACCCAGTCGTCTTCGCTCGGGTACCCGAGCCACGCGCTCTCGAGGCAGAACCACGTCTCCTCGTCGTCAGCCAACACGATCACGTGCGTCTCCTGATCCATCGTCGCCTCCTGATAGCTTGATATCTCGATATCAAAAAAGACGACGCGCCCATGCCCGAGGGGGGAGGAAGGCACGAGCGCGTCGCTAGGTAGCGGGGGTGGGATTCGAACCCACGATCTCCGGCTTATGAGGCCAGCGGGGACGACCACTCCCCTACTCCGCAAAAAAGAGGCCAGCCGGGGTTGCCAGGTTCCGGCCTTTTACACCGCAAGCAACGGGGCCTCCATGCCACGTGAAGTTCCGAAGGACCTTCTTCTGCAGTAGCTATCCCACGTGGCCAGTCTTCGCTGTGGACCCGTCCAGAGTTGAACTGGAGTCCGAACCGCCTTCCTGTGCTCGTCTACGTGCGTAGCACCTGCCCGGTGCGGGGTACTGCCTGACACGGGGGCTTGCGCCCTCCACCACTTGGCCTTCATGCTACGGCCCGCCGCATCGACCAAGGCTGTGCGGCGGGTTCGGTTCCAGGTTCACGCCTCCGGATTGAGGAACACCTTCATCCTTCGACGGCTGTGGCTTTTCAGGCCGCAGCGAGTTGCGCGTTGTCGTTCGCGTCTCTGGTTTGTTCAGTTGGGTCAAGGCGGACTGAACGCCGCCTGCACGCTGAGAACCACCTGGCGACCCGTCGAAACCGTTCGGGCCCGGACTGCGGTGGGCCGGTCCACGAGGGAACCGGAACCCACCGCACAACCATGATGCCTCAACCGGGGCGACTTTGCCAACCTCTTCCGCCGAACTCGCAGCCAAGGCGCTTCTTCAGGTACTTGTGCAGTACACGGCGCAAGACCGTCTCGCCGTACTTCTTCTCTCTTTCGTACCACTGCTGGCTGACGCCGTGCTCTTCCACGCCCTTGCCCTCCTGTGCCCAGCAGTACTGCATGACCACACGGGCCGGCATGAGCAGCTGGCCCGGCCCGCCCATGTCCATGATGGCGTTGTGCAGCAGCGAGGGCACAAAGTACCCCTCGTCGATGTGGTGGATGATGTGGTCCGACGCTTCATCGAACGTGTGGGGCCGGACGGTTCCGTCGCGCTCCAGCACGCCCATCTTGGTCTGCTGCGAACCGGCCTCGACCTGGCAGTACAGGCAGTCGCCTGGCCCGGGCCTGCCCACCTTTCCAGTCAACAGACGGTCGATGAAGCGCCGGCAGAAGCGGGACGACTTCTTCAGCAGCGCCTTGCGATCGCTCAGCTCTGCCGGCGCCATGCCGCCCTCGATGATCCCGTGTTCGCTGATCACCATGCCGTCGAGGAAGCCGACGTTCTGGTCCCCATCGAACCCATGCACCACCCACAGGCCGCCATCCGAGTACAGCCCGGTCCCCTTGGGCAGCAGCTGGTTGATCTTCTCGCGCGTGAAGCGGGTCCGCCAGCCACCGCTGTTCAGCACCACGCCGCCGCGCTTGCGGAACGTGGCGATCGTGGTCTCGAACAACACGAGCTCGATCGACTCGCCGTTGCGCTTCACCTTCGCGGTCGAGGAGATCTTGCGCTCGTCGACCGGCTTGCCGCGCGAGATGAGCAGCTCCTCACCCAGCTTGCTGTAGAACGTCTCGCCGTCTGCGAACGTAGGCTTCCAGATGTCGTCGAGCTTCATCCGCCACCTCCCCCGATGTACCGCTTCTTCGCCCACGTGATGCCGAGCAGCACGTGCTCGAGGTGGGTCGTGACCGTGTTGGCCATGTTCCACACGTCCATCGCGACCGACCCGTCGCACGTCTCTTCGTTCTGGCACTTGTCCACTTGCTCACGAAGCTCCTGCAGGGCTGACTGCAGCGCCTCGGGGCTGATGGGCAACGCACCCACCAGCCGGAGCAACTTCTGGTTGTCCGTTTCCATGTCGTCTCCTCCTGGTCACACGATGATGTAGAGCTTGTCGATTGCGCGCGTGACGGCCGTGTAGAGCCACCGACGGAAGTCGTCGTCGCTCACCGGTCCGGGCCGCTCAAACTTGAGCACGACCGCCTTGAAGCCACTGCCCTGGCTCTTATGAACCGTCAGGCAGTAGCCGTAGTCGAACAGCAGACCCGCTTCGGGCCAGCACGACAGCCCGAGCTTCAACTCCTTCTGGATCTCCACCAAGTCGTTGAACGTCTTGTTGCGCCCGAACTGCCCGGCCAGCACCGGCCCCTCCATCCGGATCGCGTGGTCCGGGAAGTCGATGGAGGTCTCGAACCAGTACTTGTTGTGGCGCTTGGGTGGCTCGGGCTTGTTGAGCACCGTGCCCCGCATGCCGTTGAACACGGTGCGCTTGTGGTTCTTCAGGCAGATGACCTGCTCGCCCCAGCTGATCCCCTCCTTCGCATCCGCTCCCTCGACCGTGCCGAGCCACACCTCACGCGCCTTGCAGTTGAGCTTCTGGCGGGTCGAGTTCATGTAGGTCAGCAACGCGACTTCGTTGGGCGCGTACGTGTCGTACAGCTCGCGCATGAGCTCGGGCATCTTGTCGAGCCGCACGTACTGGATCGGGCCATCCTTCGGCAGCTTCTTGTGATCCGGCAGGTGCCCGGTCGTCCTCACCTGGTGGGCGAGCGCGATGATCGGGTTGTCCTTGGCCTGCCGGTGGATCGTCTCGAGCCGGATGTCAGGCTCGAGCATGATCGACCCCTTGCCGTCCACGGGGGGCAGCTGGCCGTGATCCCCGACTGCCAGGATGGGCAGGTCGAACTCGTGGAAGTCCTCGAGCATCTTGTCGTTCACCATCGACGCCTCGTCGATCACGACCCGCTCGAAGTCCTTGCGCACGTCCTCTGGCTTGCGCCGCTCCCACCGGACCACCTCGCCCTTCTTGCCCAGTACGGGGATGTAGATGAGCGAGTGGATGGTCCTGACGTTGTTGGTCAGGAACCCGGGGGGCATGCCGAGCAGCCGCATCTTCTTCCGCAGCACGTCTGTCGCCTTGGCCGTGAAGCAACAGAAGACGGTCTTGCGGCTGATCTCTGCGAACAAGCTCAAGATGGTGGACTTGCCGGTGCCCGCGTAGCCACCAAGCGTCAGCAGGTTGTCCGACCCCCCGCTGATGTCCTGCCAGTCGGCCACGAGATCGAACGCCTTCTTCTGCTCGTCCGTCAGGTCGTCGTACCTGACCTTCTCGATGTGCGGCGCGTCCTGCTTGCCCTCCTCGAGCTCGTCTTCCTTGGTGGTTGGTATGAATATGGGGTCGCGCACGTGCCATCCATCGTTCCACTCGCCCACGCGAGGAACGACGACGGGCCGGCGCTGCCGGTCCAGATCCTCTTCTTCCATGAGTCGTCTCCTGTTCTGTTGAATCCCCGCCACGACTCTTATGGCGCAGAACAGGAACGAATTGAATCAGTAGTGGTGGGTCGGCACGTTCTTGAACCGCTCGAAACCTGGGCGCAGCGCCCGGCTCTGGTCGAACCCGAACTCGGCCCCGTACGCAATGCCCGGCACCGGGTGGGTGCCGTGCAGATCGGACACGCCTCCTGTAGCGGCGTGCTCGAGGATGGTGTCGCGCAGGTGCTGGTGCTGCAGCTTGGCCATCCAGTCCTCGCGCATGTGCAGCGGCATGACGTCGATGCCCTTGAGCTCGGGCTGGTGGGAGATGGGCCGCTTGCCCTGCTGCTGGAGCAGCGCGTTCTGCGACTTCACCCAGCTGGCGTTGCGGTACTCGCCCCGCAGCACTTCCGGGTGGTCGCCCGGGTGGTGGACGCGCGTCGTGTTGGTCATGGTCTTGACCAACAGCTCGCTCTGCCGCCTGCCCACCCCTTCCTTGCCGAAGATGTTGTGGATCTCCTGCGTCAGGTGGTTCTGCACGACGTCGATGTTGCCTGTCGCCTCATACAGGTGGCGAGGGTTGACGGTCGTCCGGTTGGGGTCGCTCAGCATCTGACCGGCCTGCACCTTCATCCCCACCTTGACCGGCTGCCACGGCACGTAGTCGGACCGGTCCTTCGAGTACGGCAGGTCCTCGTGCAGGCCCATGCCGTTGCGATCGCGGCCGATGAAGTGCTCGTGCCCGCCAACCGTCACCCACGTGCCGAGCTTGTCGTGCCGCATCTTCTCGACCGTGCCGCTCTTCATGGCCAGCGTGGCCTGGTCGGGGATGTTGGTCGGCAGCTTGACCAGGTTTTCGAACTGCTCGAACTGGTCGCCCGCCCCCTTGGTCGTACCGGCCACGCCGCCCGTATGGAAGCTGTTGAGCATGAGCTGCGTCGTCTTCTCACCGTGCGCGTGCGCGCTCTCGACGCCCACGTTGTAGCCGATCGGATAGTGCTTGCCGTCAGCCGCCAGCCCCATGCACTTCTGGCAGACGCCGTGCTCGTGGTGGCACTTGAGCGGGCTGCGGACCAGCAGGTGGGCATCCTTCTTGACCGACTTGATCTGCCCCACGACGTCTGGCGTCAGGACGGTGCCGGCCGGGATGCGCAGGTTGCCCTCGTGGAAGGGGGCGGCCAGGTGTCGGTCGTGGATCGACCGGTCATGCACGGACAGCGCGATGCCCTTGTCGGTCCCGCAGTCGTGCGCCGCCACCACGGCATCCATGGCCGTGTTCTGCATCATCTTGGTGATGACGCCCGGCTCCTGGACTTCCTGCACCTTGCGGACGGCGCCTCGACGCGTGCCGTACATGTTGATCCAGTAATCGCTGACGTCCTGCCCCTCGCTGTAGCTCTTCTTCATCGGCAGAGGGATGACCCGGCCGCTCGTGTCCTTCATCAGCATGGGCGCCAGGGCGATCTGCTTGTACTGGTCGTCTGACGGCTTGCCGATCGCGCGCAGCATGTAGAGGTTGTTCGGCCTACCCGAAGCCTCGACCTTCATGTTGTGCTGCTTCTGCATGTCGATGTCGGCCTTCGTCCAGATGTCGACGACCCTCCGCTCCTTCTCGGCCTTCGGGATGTTGAGCCGGTTGACTTCGTCCACCTTCTGCTGCGCGTGCTTGAGCACGCGGTCGCGCGTCTCCCGATCGGGCTCGATGTCGGCCAGGCTGAGCGTGTGGGCCCCCATGCGGACGAAGTGCTGCTGCTTGGGGTCGAGCGCGTTGGCGCCTGGCTTGACGTCGTGGATGATGGGGGCCAACCCGGTGGCGGCACCGTTGCCCACGTCCTTCAGCAGGTTGACGTGCGTGGCGTACGTGCCCTTGTGGGGGCCGTCCTGGTTCGACAGGTGCGCCATGTCGGTCAGCAGCCCGTCCAGCCCCTTCTTGTTGAGCACGAGGCCGTGGTCGGTCAGGACCTTGCTCTGCAGCGGCTTGGGTAGCGCGGCCGCCACCATGATGCGCCCAGCCGTAGTCTTGCCGATGCCGTGCACGTCCACCAGCTCGGTCGGTTGGATCTGCCCGTTCTTGGCCGCCATCACGGCCTGCCCGGGGTCGGAGAACTTCTTCTTCGCGTCGCCCGTGACGCGCGTCAGCTTGTACAGACCGAGCGCGCTCTCGAACTTGGGCTGGAACATCACGCGGCCCGACGCGTTGGCGAACAGGTTGTTCGACGGCATCATCTTGTGCGCCTCGGCCTGCGCCTCTGGACCGATCGGCACGTAGATCGACATCGTGTCGCCGTCGAAGTCGGCGTTGAACCCGCTGGTGACGAGCGGATGGACCCGGATGGCCGAGCCCTCGACCAGCCTCGGCTTGAACCCCATCACGCCGTACTTGTGCAGCACGGGGTCGCGCTTGAGCAGGACCGGCCGCTCGTCCATCACCTTCTCGAGCGCCTTCCAGGCCAACGGGTCCCCCTTGGCGATGAGCTCGTGGGCACCGGGCTTGCCGGGGGCGCTCATCAGGTTCTGCACGCCCATCTGGGTCAGCTGGCGGGCGACGAACGGCCGGAACAGGTCCATCGCGTAGTGCTTGGGCACCCCCACCTCGTCGAGCCCGAGGGTGGGCTCGGGCACGATGGTGGACCGCATGGCCAGGTCTTGACGACGGTTCATCAGCGTCCGCTGGAAGTAGCCCTCCTTGGGCGTCGGGCCGGCGATCTGGTGCAACAGACCCTTCTGCTTCTGGTCCGCGTACGGCACGCCCACGCCCATGATGGCCCGCACGCCGTCGTAGTACTGGGCGCGCAGCTCTTCCTTCTTCTTGTCGGTGAAGTCCTTCTGGACCGTCTTGTCCCCCAGCTGCTTGTTGAGCTGCCCGAACTGCCCGTACAGGCCGTTGATGTCCGCCTCGTTGATCGACCCGTTGGGCAGCACGCTGACGGGGCGCATGACGGGCGGCAGCACCGGCAGGTGGTGCAGCACGTACGCCTCGTGGGGCTTTAGGCCTGCACGACGCAGGGCCTCCAGGTACTTGACCTTCTTGAGCGCCGGGTCGACCTTCGCCGCCGGCGCGGCCTCGAGCTCGGCCCGGGCCTGCTTGAGCTGGTGGTCGACGTCGATGTTCTGCAGCAACGACTTGATCGCGTGGCCGCCCACCATGCCCATCCGGGTGTTGGGCGTCAGCTCGCCCTTGAGCGTGACGGCCATCCGGCCCGCCATGATGTCGTCGAACTCCTTCTGCTTGAGGCCCGTCAGGCTCTTGATCGGCGCCTCGAACATCGGGTTGGGGACCGGCTCGGCCAGCTCGATGTGGGTCCACCTGTTGCCCCCGTGGCCGCCAGTGATCTTCTCATCAAAAAGACCGCCCTTTATTGGTACAGGCTCCCCCTTTTCATTCAACTTGTATGTCAACTTGCGATCGGGGTGGGGTACGGACCCGGCCGACATGGTGAGGATCTGCCGGTCCGTCATGGGCGACAGGACGAAGTTGTGGCCCTTCTTCTCCACGTTGACCCCAGTGGCCCGCAGGTAGTCGGTGAACTTCTGGAACGCGAAGGTCGGCTGGGGGGTGGGGAGGGGCGCGCCCGTCTGGATGGCCTTCCAGACCTCACCGTGCTGGCTCTTCCACTTCTTGCCCTCGTTGGTCTGCGGGTCCGGCCCTTCCGACTTCCAGGTCTGCATCTCCCGGATGTTGGCCTTCGCCCCGTGGGCGAGCAGCGCGTACAACCCCAGGCTGCCGATCGACTGGCCGCCCGCGTGGCCGCCGCCCGTCGGCACCAGGTTCTGGTCGTAGTGCTCGGGCCGGCTGCCCGGGATGGTCATGCCTCCCCGGACCGCACCCTTCTTCTCCACCTGGTGGACCTGCTTGGTCATGTACTGCGGGCCCACCAGGACGTGCCCCAGGCTGGTGCCGGTCGCCGGGTCGAACAGCTCTTCGGTGTCGCTCACCCCGTGCTGCTTGGCCTCCTGCTTGATGGCGGCCAGCTGGTCCTTGCCGGGCTCGAAGTTCTTGATCACGTAGGGCTGGCCCGTCTTCTGCGCGATCTTGCCCGCCACGGTCTCGTAGATCTGGCCGACGTTGATGCGGCTCGGGACGCCCATCGGGTTGAGCAGCACCTCGACCGGGTGGCCTTCCTTGGTGCGCGGCATGTCGTGGTCGGCGACGATCTTGGTCACGATGCCCTTGTTGCCGTACCGGCCGGCCATCTTGTCGCCCACCTGCATGGGTTCGATCGTCTTGACGTGCACCTGCACCTGGTCGCCCTTGCGGTGGACCGCCACCACCTCGCCTTCGAAGTCGCTGTCCCACTTGAGCGACTTGTCGGTGTGCACACCAAGCGAGCTCTTGCGGATCGCCCCGAGGCCTACACGATCGTGGATCTGAAACGGGCTGGTGGCGAGCACCAGCGGGTCGCCCGGCCTGACCCGTTGCCCAACTCGCACGACCCCATCGGTGCCGATCTTGTCGAGCTGGTCGGTCTTGTACGTCCCGGGGTGGAGCACCCGGAACTTCTTCGGGTCGAACGACATCTTCTCGTTGGTCATCAGGCTGGGCTTGGCCAGGTGGACGGAGCTCATCCGCTTGGCCGCCGACTCGCTGATCACGATGCCGTCGTCGAAGTTGTAGCCCTTGTACGGCATGTAGGCGACCCGCACGTTGGTGCCGAGCGACAGCACGCCGTTCTTCGTGAAGTTGGTGTCGGCCACGTGCTGCCCGGCCTTCACCTTGTCGCCAACCTTCACGGTCGGGGTCGAGTGGAGCACGGCCTTGGGGTCGTTGAGCGGGTAGTGGTCGTACAGCTGGACTTCGTGCTTCTTGCCGTCCGGCGCCTGCACGATGATGCGATCTCGCTCCACCCGTTCGACGTGCCCGCTGACAGGCGAGGTGTGGCTGGTCTGGTGCCCCACCATCTCCTCGAACGTCCTGTGTCCCGTCTCGGCACCCGTCGCGACCTGCACGAGCGGCTGCTCGCGGTTGTGCAGGCTGATCGCCTGCTCCATGTGACGCGCCGCCATGCCGGCCCGGTTGCCTTGAGTCGAATGCAGGAACGGGATGAGGTTGGACGTGACGTTGAACACCTGACTCGGGTGGCGCATCACGTAGTCGGCCTCGTGCGGGCG
>ENA-UPTA01001406-UPTA01001406.1-activated-sludge-metagenome-genome-assembly--contig:-NODE-1406-length-26687-cov-5.765020_pt1 | contig 26687 bp, 20 predicted proteins | sample MGYA00238184_ERZ773361 | MGnify/ENA primary metagenome ERZ773361 (study PRJEB29100, sample SAMN05720205) | activated sludge metagenome | isolation source: anaerobic digester from wastewater... | reverse complement strand
CTCCATTATTTTTGGCATACCGTTTGCCGCTTCTCACAAAACATTTCTATGTCCAGGATATCTGTATTGCTGCTTGCGCTTGTCTGTTCCATCATGCTGCAGGCCGCCGACCTGCCCGAATTTCCGAACTGGCGTCATGCCGGACAGCCGGCCATCACCGTAAAAGGCTTGCCAGTCGTATCGCTGACCTCCTTCGGCGGTATCAACGATGGCAAAACCGACAACGCGCCCGCCCTGAAAAAAGCGATTCAGTCGCTGAACGGACAGCCGGGCATCATCGAGTTGCCGGCAGGCACTTTCCTCTTCAAACAAACCGTGTCCCTGCCGAGTGGTGTCATTCTGCGCGGCAAAGGCAGCGATAAAACCACGTATTTATTTAACGGCAATGGCAACGGCGAAATTCTTTCCGTACAGGGAAAACGGGGTACCGCCTCCACACCCATCGTATCGGGCACCACGAAATTCAGCAAATCCATTCAGGTAAAACAGCCTGCAGGATTCGCGCCGGGCGACTGGTGTGTGATTCAGCAGCAGGCACCGCAACTCCTCTATTCCGATTGGGCGAAAAACACGTTCTTTCAGCTGGTACAAATCACAGCCATCAACGGAAATACGGTGCAGATCCACGCTCCGCTCCGCCTCGATTTTCCGCTCAGCAATCAGCCCATCCTCCAGCAAATACAGCCTGTTTCACAAGCCGGCATCGAGAGTATGCATATACAACGGCAGGATGCCACATCGGGACAAACCTCCCATATCCTTTTCAACTTCGCGGTGCAATGTCATGTGAAAGGGGTGGAATTCAGTCAGAGCAATTACGCGCACATCACGCTGCAGAGCAGTTCGTTTAATACCGTTTCGGATAACTATTTCCACGAGGCATTCAACTACGGCAGCGGCGGCAAAGGCTATGGCGTAGTGATGCAGTTCGGCGCGGGCGACAATCTCATTTATAACAATATCTTCCGCAAGCTGCGCCATGCCATGCTGTTGCAGGCGACCGCCAATGGCAATGTGATTGCCTACAACTATTCGTACGAACCCTACTGGCAGCAGAGCTTCTTCCCGACAGATGCGGCCGGCGATATCGTGTTGCACGGCAACTATCCGTATGCCAACTTATTTGAAGGCAATATCGTGCAGAATATCGTGATTGACAACTCGCATGGGATCAACGGACCGGACAATACATTCTTCCGCAACCGCGCGGAAAATTACGGCATCGTGATGAACAATGGCAGCGGCGACAAAATGCACTTCATCGCCAATGAAATCACACACACCGGCTTTCTGAAAGGCTTGTTTACCACCAGCGGCAGCAACACGCTCACCGGAAATATAGTAAAAGGAAAAAGCGGCAGCGGATTCACCGGTGTCACCACCCTGCTCGACGTGAAAATACCTGCAAAAATAGGCGCTCCCTACGCGTATAACGCCTGGAAAAATGAAGCCTATCAGGTGAATGGCAAAAGCATGAAAACAGTTATCGGAAGTACGCCCGTACCACCACCGGTCAATATCAGTAAAACTCCGGTTAAATCCGTGCAAACACCCACTGTAACACCGGCTCCTGCTACACCTGAAGTGAAACCGGCGACCACCGTAGTGAAGCCTGCAACGACAGACAACACAACGCCTGTCAAACAAAAGAAAAAACGGAAAATCTGCCAGCGCAAGAAAGCGCGCAACTGATTATTTTTTCAGTTCGAGCAATGCCCGCTGCACCATCTTGTCATCGCGCACAGCCACCTGATAGAAGCCGTTGGTATTCCATTTTCTGCGGGCGATAAATGCCTTGATCCGCATGCTCAGATAAGCACGGGACGCTTCGCTGTAGGTGGCCGCGTCTTTGGCTACACCCTGTGCATAGCAATATTGCAGAAACTCCGCATACATCGCAGGTGATACCGCAAAAGAAGTCTGGAATTGTTCAGCAGACTTATAGGCATCCAACTGTGCTTTCTGTTTATCGTAATAAGCGTAGGCAAATTCGCTGAGCAGTCCGCGACCGAAGATTTCATTCACCAGCGGATTGAACATACTCGTATCCAAAGGCATGAAAATATCCGGTGTGATGCCGCCGCCGCCATATACGGTACGACCTTTTACCAGCGTTTTGTACACTTGCTTCGTATTGTTTTTAATGCTATCCTGTGAGAACACCTCGCCATCTTTGTAGCGTGTGTTGATATCTTCATAATAGCTTTCCACATTATCGCTGTATGGACGCTGTATGCTTCTGCCGCTTGGCGTGTAGTACTTCGCGATAGTGAGTCGCACGGAACTGCCGTCGCCCAGCGGATATTCCTGCTGCACCAGTCCTTTGCCAAAAGTCCTGCGGCCAATCAGCAATCCTCTGTCCCAGTCCTGCACGGCGCCTGCAATAATTTCGCTGGCGGAAGCGGAACCTTCGTCAATGAGTACTACGATTTTACCTTCCTCAAACATCCCGGATTTACGGGCTTTTTCATAGGTCTTGGCAAATGTTCTGCCTTCGGTATACACCATGGTTTTATTGCCATCCAGCAACTCATCCAGAATGGAAGTAGCCTGATCCATAAAGCCGCCCGGATTCTGGCGTAAATCCAGGATTAATCCCGTCATCCCGCGACGCGTCAGCGTATCCAGTTTCACCATAAACTCTTCATAGGTAGTTTTGGCAAAACGGTTGATTTTGATGTAGCCGGTTTTTCCATCCAGCATAAATCCGGCATCCACGCTGTACAAAGGAATCTTATCCCGTTTGATGGTGTAGGTTACCTGCTTTTTGGAATTATTTTTCTGCATCGTCACCTTCACCACGCTACCCTTCGGGCCTTTCAGTTTTTTCATCACCATTTCATTGGTAATCTTGATGCCGGCTGCCAGTGTATCATTGATTTTTATAATCTTATCGCCGGCAGAAACACCGACCTGCTCCGAAGGACCTCCGCTGATAGGTGTCACCACCTGAATAGTATCGTTCACGATGGCGAATTCGATACCGATGCCTTCGAAATTGCCCTCCATAATTTCCGCCTCGTGCGACATCTGAATCGGTGGCAGATAAACACTGTGCGGGTCGAGGTCTTCCAACATTTTTGCGATGGCATCATCATATAGCTTCTGCTGATCTACCGTGTCCACATAGCGCGCGTCAATCAGGCGCAGAATATAATCGAGTTTGGAACTGCCTTCGGTACTGAACACCTTGGAACGGGCAGCATTGCGATCCTGAATTTTATAGCCGAGATACATGCCCGAAGCGAGAATCGCGGCGAACAAAAACGGGTAGAAAGCCTTATTCATATTCATACTGTAAAGGTAGTGGTTTTAATGGTTCTGCTTCTTTTCCTTGTGTGAAATAACGTAAAAATATAGCGAAGGGTTGTTGACTGTGTAAAACAATTCCCACCCGATAGCTTAAAAATTGCTATACTTGCAGCATAAATAATTCTCCTACATGAAGTTTTTCATTGATACAGCCAATCTGGCTCAGATAAAAGAAGCTGCCGACCTCGGTATTCTGGACGGTTGCACGACCAACCCTTCGCTGATGGCGAAAGAAGGCATCACAGGCGACAAGAACGTGTGGAATCACTACAAAAAAATCTGCGAGATTGTGGACGGCGACGTGAGCGCGGAAGTCATTTCCACCGACTACAACGGCATGATTGCGGAAGGCAAAAAGCTGGCTAAACTGCACAAAAATATTGTGGTGAAAGTGCCGATGATTAAAGACGGTATCAAAGCCATCAAATATTTTTCTGACAATGGCATCAAGACCAACTGTACGCTGGTATTTTCTCCGGGACAGGCTATTCTGGCCGCCAAAGCCGGTGCTACTTATCTCAGTCCCTTCATCGGCCGACTGGATGATATCAATATGGATGGCATGGATTTAATCCATCAGATCCGACATATCTACGACAACTATCAGTTCAAAACGCAGATTCTGGCGGCATCCGTGCGCAGCGCGCTGCACATCGTAAAATGCGCGGAAGCCGGCGCCGATGTGGTGACATGCCCGTTGAACTCCATCACCGGACTGTTCTATCATCCGCTGACGGACAAAGGGCTGGCGCAGTTCCTCGCCGACCACGCGAAAGCCAATCAGCAATAAATGAACGCGATGCGATTTCGTCTTTTTTTCATAGGCTTGATAGCCTTATTTATTTGCGGCACAGGCTGCAGAGAGGTGAATAATTCCGGCGGTTATCAGCAAGGTTATGCGGACGGCTTCCGCGACGGAAAAGCCGAAGCAGGAAATAGTACGGTTGCAACCTCAGAGAAATCTGTTATCGCAGACGAACCGCCTGTAGCAGATAACAAGAATGACAACACCTATAAGGATGGCATTCCGCAGAAAGTGCGGCAGGTGCTGGAATATGTAATTAAGAATAACAGTCCGCCGGACAGCTATGTCGGTGGCCGCACCTTCGGCAACTATGAAAAACGGCTGCCGCAATACGATGAAAACGGAAAAAAAATCCGATATCAGGAATGGGATGTCAATCCGAAAATCCCCGGCAAAAACCGCGGCGCGGAGCGCCTGGTGACGGGCAGTGACGGCCGCGCCTGGTATACGGATGACCATTACGAAACCTTCACTGAAATCAAATAAGCTATGCCGGATTTCACGCACCATATACAATTCAACGGGCAGTATATCGCCTTCATCAATGGCCGAAATTGTACTGCTTTGCCGGACTTCTATGATGCTATCGCAAAAGCATTGCAACTGCCGGAATATTTCGGAAAAAATCTGGATGCACTGGACGAGATGCTGTGCGACCTGAGCTGGATAGCGGAGAGCACGGTGCTTTTAGTGATATTGCATGCCGATGAACTGCTGCGTGATGCACCTGAAGCCACGGGAGCCATACAGGATATTTTTGCCCATGCCGCGGAGGAACTCGACAGCAGAGGTGTGCTGTTCAGTGTATTTCAGCAACGATAAACGATTACATTAAAGCTTCGATAGCTGCTCTTACCTTATCTGTAAGTGGTTTCTTTTTTCCGGTGGCAGGGTCTGTACATACGATAATCGCATCGCCTTCGGCGGCGAGTCCACGTGCCAGCGAAGTGACTTTCTGATGCACCACCATACTCGTCGTTCCCAATGATTTGAAAGCCACGGAAATCTCAATATCGTCCGGATAAAATAAAGGCTGAATAAACTTGCATTCGAGTTTACCTACCACAATCTGTATGCCTTCCTCCAGCAGCAGTTTCCACAAACCCGATTCATACATAAAATGCACACGACCCGTCTCAAAATAGCGGAAATACGTAACATTATTCACATGATTGAAGGCATCCATTTCGCCCCACAATACGCGTTGGCGGACAGGAAACGGATATTTGAGATTTTGATCGGCTGTACTCATGGAACAAACATAAAAAAACCTCCCGATGTTTCAAACGCCGGGAGGTTGTGTTTTTATTATGTCGTACTGCTTATTTCTTTTTAGCAGCCGGCTGATTTTCTTTGTAGCTGTCTTTGTTTTTATCCAGATCGTACATAATCGGAGATGCGATAAATACGGAAGAGTACACCCCTACCAATACCCCGATTAACATCGCGAAAGAGAAACCTTTCAGAACGGAACCACCGAAGAGGAACAATATCAGCACCACAATGATTACGGTGAACGCTGTATTGAATGTTCTGGATAAAGTGCTGTTAATCGCAGCATTCATCGTTTCTTTCATATCCGCGTTCGGACGTTCTTTGAGGTATTCTCTCAGACGGTCGAAGATGATTACGGTGTCATTCAGCGAGTAACCGATGATGGTTAATATCGCCGCGATGAAGTTGGCATCTACTTCCATGGAGAATGGCAATATGCCGTGCAACAGGGAGAATACAGCGATTACAGCAAACGCATCGTGCGCGGTAGCCGCGAGTGCACCAACAGAGTATCCGTATTTTCTGAAACGAATGAGGATATAAATAAAGATAACAAGCAGTGACAATACGGTAGCGAGTACGGAACTGCGTTTGAAATCCTGCGAGATAGTAGGGTCTACTTTGGTAGAACTCATCAGATTCACCCGCTTGAAGTTTTCATAAGATGTATTCGGCATGAATTCTTTTAACCCTTCGTACACCGCCATCTCTACCTGACCATCCACTTCTTTTCCGGTTTTATTAATCAGATAAGAAGTCGTCAGTTTCACCTGGTTGGCAGAACCGAATTGTTTTACGACGGTTCCGGCACCCAATGTTTTATTCAATGCATTGCGCACTTCATTGGTATTTACCGCATTCTCAAAGCGGACTTTATACTCACGGCCACCTTTGAAGTCGATACCCATTTCAAATCCACGAGTAAAGAAAGACACCATACCGACCAGAATAAATACCGTAGATATCGCGTAAGTGATTTTTCTTTTTCCGATGAAATCAAAGTTGATACCTTGCAGGAAGTTTTTCGTCATTTCAGAAAAATAGGTAATAGATTTACCTTTTTCTCTTCTGTTGTCGAGGATAATTTTGGTCAGCAATACCGCTGTGAATAAAGTGGTAGCGATACCGATAATCAATGTGATGGCGAAACCGCGCACCGCACCGATACCGATTACCGCGAGAATGATAGCGGTCAGTAATGTCGTGATATTACCATCCAGAATCGCGGCATAAGAATGTTTGAAACCTTCCTGAATAGATACCCACAGCCCTTTTCCGGCTCTGTGTTCTTCTTTCACACGCTCATAGATAATTACGTTGGCATCTACCGCCATACCGAGTGTGAGCACGATACCCGCGATACCCGGCAATGTCAGCGTGAAGCCGAAGGCCGCCATCAGACCGATAATCATGAAAAGGTTGAGCAATAACACGACGTTGGCAATCATACCGGCACCTGCATAGAAGAATATCATGAAGATGACAATCAGGATAAAGCTGGCTGCCATAGACAGCAAACCTGCGTTGATAGATTGTTTACCCAAAGAAGGTCCTACGAGTTCTTCTTCAATGATTCTCGCGGATGCAGGCAATTTACCTGTTTTCAGTACATTGGCTAAGTCAACCGCTTCCTGTACATCAAACGCGCCGCTGATCTGAGAATTTCCACCGTCAATCACATCGTTCACAGTCGGTGCAGAATACACCTGATTGTCCAACACGATAGCGATATTGTTGCCGATATTTTTACGGGTAAGGTCTCTCCATGATTTACCGCCCAGGGTGTTCATCTGCATGCTCACCACCACCTGACCGGTCTGGTCATAGTCCTGACGGGCTTGTGTTACCACACTACCATCCAATGGTGCCTTACCGTTATTGGTATTCTTCTTAATAGCGTATACGGAATAGAATTTCTGCTTGTCGCCGAATGGTTTGGCAGAATACAGGAATTCGATATCTTTCGGGAATACCGCACGAACCTGCGGATTGTTGAAGTATGCTGTCAATGTCGCAGTATCCAATGCGCTAACATAACCGATTACCGGCGAAGCCTGGAATCTGTTTTGGTCGTCAACAGCAGGCTGGAATACGGAGAAGAATGGATTTTCATTTCTGAAATTCTCCATTTGTTTAGCCTGAGATGTATCCTGTTTTTGCTCTTTGGCACCTGTCAGCGGATTGATAACAGCGGAAGAATCGCTGTTGCCGCCGGTCAGTACGTCTTTTACTTTTGCAGCTACCGTACTGTCTTTGTTCAGGTCTTTCTGAGTATCCAGGAAGTTTTTCAATACGGTGTTTGCCTCATTGATAGACTGAGCAATTTCTGTCGCTTTGTATGTTTCCCAGAATTCGAGACTGGCCGTTGCCTGAAGGAGTTTTCTCACACGCGCCGGATTATCGACACCTGCAATCTCTACGGTGATGCGGCCACGGTTCGGCTCGAGTGTCACGGTAGGCTGCTTGGTACCGAACTGGTCGATACGGGACTGAATAATATTGTATGTTCTGGTGATTGCATCGCCGGACTGCGCGCGGATGAACTTCTCCACGTCGGAATCGGAGCTTTCCACCGAAATATCATCTTTATTATTTCTCGTAGCAAAGATTTGCGCCAGTCTTGCGTTCGGGCTCAGTTCTTTGTATGTTTTAATAAATAAAGTAACATAGTCACTGTTGGCCGTTATCATTCTCTGCTCCGCAATTTCCAGTGCTTTGTTGAAGTTCGGATCTTTGCTGTTGTCAGATAATGAAAGCAGCAACTCTTTCAGTGACACCTGCAATACCACGCTCATACCGCCTTGCAGGTCGAGACCGAGGTTCAGCTGTTGCTCCTTACAGGATTTGTAGGTATTCCACAGATACACTTTTTCATTGGAAATGGAATCGAGGTATCTGTTTTTGTAGTTGATGCGTTGCTGATGGATGGAATCCTCATATAAAAACTGCGCCAGCTGATTGCCGGGATACAATTTTGCAGGATCCGCCATCGGGATGCTTTTCTCTGCCTGTGCAACTGCAGTAGACTCTACCTGATTTACTTTGTATGTGAAGGATAAGCAATAAATACATATCAACACAATGAATGCCGTTAAAACAACGAGCGCCGTTCTTGTTCCTTTACCCATATTGGACGATTAAATTAGGGTGCGAATATAAGTATTCTGCTCAAAATACAGAAATGATTAATGCACATTCTGATACAATGCGTTAACAAACCGCCACTTTTGTGGTTTGTACGGTGCCGTTTTGCAAAACAGCGTGTATTATATAGATGCCGGGAGCGAGTGCAGGCAGCTGAAGCGGCGCCTGTGGCAGGCCTGTTTCCAATATTTTGGCACCTGATACGGAGAAGATAGTCAACGTCTGCACCGAGGCTGCATGGTCAAACTGCAAGTGTCCGTCGCGGATAAAAAACTGCAAATCGGTATTGCGCTGATCCGGGTAGAGCGCGGTGGACACCGGGCGGAGCGCCACACGGATGGTATCGCACTGTCCGCTGGTGAGCGACAGGCTCAGGGTTTCGGAGATGTAGCCGGCTTTTTCCACACTGACATTAAAAGTGCCGCTTCGCGGAATGCCCGTCTGAAAAAGTCCGTCGATGGCTGTTTTTGCCGTAATGGTCGTGTCCGTGAACCTGATATTAACAGCGGTCAGTGGCAGTCCGGAGATGGAATCCACCACGATGCCCTGCAGGCGGGCTGCACGGCGGTAGGATGGCTTCAGCACAAACAGTCCACCTTCAATATCACTCAGAATGAGCGTACTGTCCGAAAAATACGGGTAGGCGCCCCAAACGCCATTAAAAGTGGAACCGGTAAAATTGTTGGTATCGTAATTACCAACCATCACCACATTATCCGGAACGGATGCGTCAAAAATAGCCACTCCGTTGGTGTAATGCGGCACCACCAGATAGTCGTTCCACACATGAACGTTGTGCGGAATGGAGGTTTCCGTTGGTGACATTTTGACAGTAGGCAGCGCCTTTATATTGCTCAGATTCCGGATATCATATACCCCGATAGGCGAACTCGGACGTTCATCTGTCGTGAACAGGTATGCACCATTATCCGAGAGCCAGGCATTGTGGGTGAAATTAAAAGGCGTGCTGAACTGGGTAATTTTCTGCGGACTGCTGCGATTAACGATATTATAGATGGAAAGGGTACCGTTATTGATTTCCGCTTCATACAAAGTATCATTGCGAACGTAGCAGTCGTGTACATAACGGGCATTCTGCTTGCCCACATATGTCGGCTGTACAGGATTGGGCTTCAAATCGTACATCACCGTACCATTGACGGAACTGCCCTCTACCGTACAGATGCCTCCGTTTAAATACAGAAAGCCTTTTTCATCTACAAACAGCGAGTGCGTTTTAAAAATACGGGTCACGGGACTGCTTGTTCCGGTGAAAGAATAGCTTTTCACACTATCGGGAAGGTATTGTAAATCAATAATCAATATTCCTTCTGAGGTACTTGTACCGTTGTTATCCTGTGAGACATAAGCATAATGACTGTAAGTTTTCAGTTCTCTCCAGGAGCCGTTTGATCCATCCACAAAGGCGACCTGCACCGGATTGGCCGGCTGGGTGATATCCACAATAGAAGTGCCATCTGTAGTGCCGACCAATGCATACTGTCGGCCTTTAACCGTATCTGTATAGCCCCATATACTGGAAGTATTGACCGGATAATTCTTTTTGGATAAAAATGCAATGTTGTGATTAGCCGCTATTGCAGAAAAAAAACAAAAAGTAAAACTTAAACAAAATACAGCTAATCTAAACATAAATAAAACTTTATAAAACTACTTAACCTCTACCATTACACCATTTTCTGCCTTCAGGAGATACATGAAGCTATTGTCGTAATAATCCACACCACCATTTTTGTTGTATACCGGCTGGAAGTCAAATCCGGATTGTGTATTTTCAAAATCCACCTGTTGCAGTCGAACAGCTGATGGAAAAGCTTGTTTTTTGTCCAATAAGTTAAACAGATGCAGCATAATATCATAAGCCTGATGCGCTATTTCCGTCGGTCTGCGTTCATATTTCTCCTCGAATAAGGTCGCGAATATCTTGTAATTAAGACTACCGGAACTATAAGGATAAGCCACAAAAACATCGTGCGGGTATTTGGCATCCACCAACCCTTTCACCGATTTTGCTGCGGATGATGTGTATATAAACAATGGATTTTTAATGGATTTAAGCTTAGTAACTAAAGTTTTAATATAAGCTCCTTTATTGGAATAGAGCAATACAATCCGCTGACTGCTCGTATCAGCTGTGGCCATCAGCTTGACAACATCATCCGTTGCATCCACCGATTTAAAGCCAATTCCACTGAAACCCTCCGACTGAATAGCAGACTTCAACAAGTCAACAGACTCCGCAAGCGAATCCGTACCATCGTACACCACTTCAATCGGCAGTTGAGGATATTGCTTTCTAATTTGCTTTAACAAAAACACATACTGCGCTCTAAAAGAAGGTGTTGCATTAAAAAAATAAGGATTTTGTTTAAGATACACAGAACTCACAAGAGGGGAAATAACTGGAATCTGATGCTTTTTTGCCAGCGCTGCCACTACCGGCATCTGGTCATACGACATAGGCCCCACCACATAATCAATAGCAGGGAAGGGTTTTTGGGTAAAAACATGTTCCAATGCGGCGGAATCATTTTTATCATCCAGAAAATAAACATTGGCTACCAATTGTTTGCCGGAAAACTTCTCTTTTGCCATCTGACAACCAAGGTAAAACTCTACTGCATTGCGGGAATCAACCGCCAATACCTTAGTCGTATCATCCGCATATTGCCCCAGCGGCACCTGATCGAGATTAAAAGGAAGTACGACCGCGATATTATAAGCACGGTCTTTAAGTTCATTTTCTACTTTAACTACCGTACTGGTATTTATTGGTAATGTATTATTTTTAGATGGAGTAACACTTTCTTCAGTTTCCAGATCAAAAGTGACCGGTTTTTTAACCACCGAATCCTCTTTTGGCTTCGACTGATTAATCGACACCACCTCTACCGCAGCGGCAGAACTTACTTTTTTACCTGAAGCACAGGATGAAATACCGATTATTAAAAGAATGATTAAGAATAACTTATTCCCACTCAATAGTTGCCGGTGGCTTGGAGCTGATATCATAGACTACTCGGTTTATACCTTTTACGTTATTGATTATCTCATTCGAAATGCGTGCCAAAAATTCATAAGGCAAGTGACACCAGTCGGCGGTCATCCCATCCACACTGGTAACTGCCCGCAGTGCCACCACATTCTCATAGGTACGCTCATCTCCCATTACACCGACGCTCTGCACCGGCAGCAGGATGACACCCGCCTGCCATACTTCTTTATATAAGCCGGATGATTTCAGTCCCTGAATAAAGATATGATCTGCTTTCTGTAGGATAGCCACCTTTTCCGGCGTAATATCACCCAGAATCCGGATACCGAGCCCGGGCCCAGGGAACGGGTGCCGATTCAATATATCCTCAGGCAACTCCAACGCCTTACCCACCCTTCTTACCTCATCTTTAAATAAACGATTGAGTGGTTCAATGATTTTCAGGTGCATTTTTTCCGGCAATCCGCCTACATTATGATGGGATTTAATTTTGGCTGCAGGTCCATGTACCGATACCGACTCAATAACATCGGGATAAATAGTGCCCTGTCCCAGCCATTTTACATTCGGCAACTTGCCGGCCTCCTCCTGAAAGACATCAATAAACACCTTTCCGATGGCCTTACGTTTATCCTCCGGATCCGTGAGACCATCCAAAGCAGCATAGAAATCACTTGAAGCATCCACACCTATAACATTTAAGCCCAAGTGCTTATAAGAATCCAATACGGAATCATATTCATTGTATCGGAGCAATCCGTTATTTACAAAAATACAGGTCAACTGCTTACCAATAGCACGGTGCAGCAATAAGGCCGCCACACTGGAATCCACTCCGCCGGACAATCCCAACACCACTTCGTCTGTGCCCACCGTTTCCTGAATCTCCCGAATCGTCTCTTCAATGAAGGAAAGCGGCGTCCAATCCTGCTTACAACCACAGATATCCACTACGAAGTTTTGCAGTAATGTCTTTCCGTCTATTGAATGTGTTACTTCAGGATGAAACTGTATACCATACAATTCCAATGAATTATGCTTAAATGCAGCTACCGGAATCGAGTCGGTAGTGGCCAATAGTTTGAAATGCGGAGGCAATTCAAGGACAGAGTCGCCGTGACTCATCCATACCTGCGAGCCGGATGAGATACCTTTCAACAAGCGATTTTCCGGTTCAATATAGTCGAGGTTTGCACGGCCGTATTCGCGTTTAGCGGAACGTTCTACCCTTCCTTCAAAAACATGGGCAATATACTGCGCACCATAACATACCCCCAGAACAGGCAGTTTGTATTTTTCCAACACCTCTTTTACGGGAAACTGCAATGCATTTTCCTGTAATACAGAGAACGGAGAACCTGACAAGATGACACCATTGAAGCCGACTTTATCGAGTTCCGATACATGACTATAAGGGTGAATTTCACAATAGATATTGAGCTCTCTGATTCTGCGGGCAATAAGCTGCGTATATTGGGAGCCGAAATCGAAAATAAGAATTTTGGAGTGCATGAACAAAGTTACAAGTCATTGGCCATAAGTACTATTCCGGCCTGAAAAAAATTATCAAGATTAACCATAAAACAACGTCCGTCGGGGATAAGTTGTGCAATTTGCCCAAAAACTGTATTTTCACCTCCTCCACTCAAACGAAAAGTATGGCAATCTGGAAAATAGACGGTATCACCCCCGAAATACTGCAACGGCAAAGTAAAAACACCCTGGTAGAGTATATCGGCATTCAATTTCTGGAAATCGGCCCCGATTACCTCAAGGCCAGCATGCCGGTAGACCACCGCACGCATCAGCCGATGGGCATTCTGCATGGTGGCGCACATGTGGTGTTGGCGGAGACACTGGGTAGTGTGGGTGCTAATTTATGCTTAGATAATACCAAACAATACGCCGTGGGGCTGGATATCAACTCCAATCACCTGAAAAGCATCCGCGAAGGTATTGTTATTGGCGTGGCCACACCGATACATATCGGCAGTCAGACGCAGGTATGGGAAATTAAAATCTATAATGAGAAGGAACAACTCCTGAACATCTCCCGACTGACGATGATGGTGCAGAACATCCTGAAATAAATACAGACCATTTATTTCAAAACCGGCGCTATCACCTTTCCTATACTTCCGCTTGGCATCTGAATATGCAGCAAAGCCGCCAATGTTGGCGCGATATCAATCATTTCCACACGCTGATAAGTCTTGCCTTTGGCAACACCATAACCGTAGAAAAGCAGCGGAATATGCGCATCATACGGATTCCAGATGCCGTGTGTGGTGCCTTTGCCACCATATTCATCATCGATATATCCCGGCTTCAGGATTACGAAGATATCTCCGCAACGATCCGGATAATAGCCGCTGGAAAACTGCTCTTTGATGGCAGCCGGCAGTACCGCCTCCGCCATCTCTGCATATTCCAGTACCCTGTCGATACCGGGCTGCTGCTGCAAAAACTGCATCGCTGCTATCAGGATATCCTCATAGGAAAGTTCGGCGGAATCCATCAGAGGCTTGTTTAAGGTAAACTGATAATTATCGCCGGCTACACACAAGCTATCTCTTCCAAATTGCTCTTTCAGATAAGCATTTAATGCCTTTTCCACTTTAGAACCGGTAACACCTCCATTCGGCAGGCGATGTTTTTCCAGAAATCCCGGAATGTGCGCCACGCCGTGGTCTGCCGTCAGAAAAACGGTATACTGCCCCTTGCCTACTTCCTTGTCCAGCCAGGCCAGAAAATCCGCGATATCTTTATCCAAACGCAGGTAGGTATCTTCTGCCTCCACGGAGTTAGGCCCGAAAGCATGTCCGATATAATCAGGTGAAGACAGCGAAATCGCCAGAAAATCCGTTACGGAATCCTTGCCCATCGATTCTGCCAGTACTGCCTGACGCGCAAAATCAAACGACAAGCTGTTGGCGTGCGGCGTAAACCGTATCGGCCCGAAGTTTTTCTTTTCCGCAAACCGCTTCAGATCGTATGGAAACTGCAGCTGATCCGCCCCGAACGGAGTACTCTCGTAATTATTCTGGTCTTTATCGCTCTGCAAATAGGTATTCAGCGGATACAAAGTCGCCCAGTTTTTCTCATAATATTTCAATACCGCGCCGGAAGCGTTAAATGCCTCCACCCATTTCGGCAAGGACGCCATGTAAAAGGTGGATGTGATAAAATTTCCCGTTTTGCTGTCATACCAATAGGCGCCATCCGCACTGTGACCTGCCGGCAGAATAGCACCACGGTCTTTGATGGAAATACCGATTATCTTACTTCTGAAGTTCGTCGCCAACTTGAGCTCATCACAAATGGAGGTGGTCAGCATATTACGCGGACTCATTTCGCCGTTCGCATTATCCGCACCTACCGTTTTTACGGATTTATCTTCCGTACAATACATGCCGCGCTGCAATGACTTTACATAAAAATTATTTCCGGTGATACCGTGCACCGCCGGTACGGTTCCTGTGTAAATACTGGCATGCCCCGCCGCCGTTACCGTAGGCGTGTAAGGAATCAGCGTCTGCTCACAGTTAAAACCCTCCTCCATCATCCGCTTAAAGCCCCCCTGACTGTAGCGGTCGAAATAGCGATACAGAAAATCCCAGCGCATCTGGTCCACTACGAGTCCTACGACCAGCTTTGGCCGCCCGTTAGCCGGTGATGGTGTCTCAGGTGATTTTGCAACTGACTGGAATGCCCCTAAAATCATTAGTAAAACACTCAGTATTCCCCTTTTTTTCATACCCTAATTTTGTTGCAAGTTACTAAATGTGACAGAATATCTGCGTGTCATTTGTGTGAAGCGAGCGGACAATTTCAACCGCAAAAAATGCCGCTATGCGATTATTTTTTCCTATCTTTCGTAAAATACCATTTACTATGTTCATGCGCCGGATTCTTCCCCTTTTCATCGCATCCCTGCAAATACTGGCTTGCAGCAAATCCACAGATGAGCCAACAGCTACCGATACCTGCGAAGTGGTCATCAACAGCGGCCGCCTGCGCAACCCGTACAGTGTGCCCGAACTCATGCAACAGCAGCCACAACTCAGGGTACAGTCCACACATACCTATGAAAAGATAGTAATAAGAAATATTGCGGAATACCGTGCATTGGAAGAAAAAGGAATTATCCTGTCCGAGAAGCCATTTGACCGTGTGGATGCCGACTATACGCTGGAAAAGGAAGGTCAGTTTCCGGTAGCATATGCGGTCGTACCGAAAGGCGTTTCATTGGAATCATTCCGCCATACCAGACTGGACGATTTGTACATGCCGGCACCTGATGCCGCTGCACGCACCACAGCCAATACATTCAGCGGTGCTGTTACCTTCTTCAATCCCATTTCCGCGACCTCGGAACCCATTGCCGGTATCAAGGTGATTATTAAGGATGTCACCCGTATTTCCAGTGCTTTTACGGATGAACAGGGTCGGTTTACCGTATCCAATGCCGGATTTTTATCGGATACGGTTGAAGTGCTGCTGGAATTCAGCAACAATATGTACGAGATACGCACACTCGACATCGCCAACCTGCAGTCGATTGTTTTCCCGAATAAATATTCTCTCGGTTTCCGCAAAGCATGCGGTCTCACCAATATGCAGATTAATATTGGTTCGGAATATGCCAATTCGGCTTTGCAATATTCCATGGCGACCTTGCTGAGCCTGAATCAGTTCAAAAAATTCGCAGCGGCTTATCAGTTTAAAATGCCCGCTCAGAAAATGGTGTTCTGGCTGGGAAAAGATGCTCCTCTCAGCGACAGCTACGCGGCACCGATGCTGAACAATATCGCAGTGAGCAAACCGGCTAATATACAGCAATTGCTGAGCGGACTGCTCGGAATTCCGGAAGGATTGGCGCCACTGCTGTTTGAGTTGGTGGGCGATAAACTGCCGGACATCTACGCGCCGTATTACACAAGAAATACGAATAATGTACCGAAAGGATATATCGAGACACTTTATCACGAACTCGGACATGCGATACACTATGCCAAAGTCGGCAACAACTTCTGGAATCAGTACATTACCTATATTTTCAATAATGGCGGCTACGGACAGGCCGGATTGCCTAACTCCGGGATGATTGCGCTGTCAGAAGCATGGGCGGAAGACATCTCCAATGAATGCGCATATTATCTGTATGGCAATCCCAACTATCTGCAGATTTCAGAAAAAAACTACGGCACTTTTATTACCTACGGACTCTACTACGATTTGTACGACAACAAACAGGACACTGCCACTATCGGCGGCAACCGACGGATATACGATAATGTTTCAGGCATCAGTTTCCAGAATATGTATCAGTTGTTCACGCAGGATATCATTACACCACAGCAATACCGGCAGGCACTGAAATCGGCCTATCCGGCACAGGCTGTCGCCATCGATTCCCTGTACAATGTCTATCAGCAATAAAGAGGGACAACTGTATGCTTTTAACGTTCAATTAATGAGTTTCCGTTTTTATCTTTTATCTTTGTAAAATGGCAGGAAACAGTTTTGGAGAAATCTTTAGAATCACCACTTTCGGAGAAAGCCACGGCGTGGCATTAGGCGTTATCATCGACGGCTGTCCTGCCGGATTAGCCATTGATCCCGCATTTATTCAGTCGGAACTGGAACGCAGAAAACCGGGGCAATCCGCGATTGTAACGCAAAGAAAGGAAGCGGATGAAGTGGAAATATTATCCGGTATTTTTGAAAATAAAACACAGGGCACACCGATAGCATTGCTCATCAGAAATGCCGACCAGAAGTCGAAAGACTATGAACATATCAAAGACAGCTATCGCCCTTCGCACGCTGACTTCACCTACGACGCCAAATACGGCACCCGCGACCACCGCGGCGGCGGACGCAGTTCGGCCAGGGAAACCGCGGCGCGCGTAGCAGCAGCAGCGATTGCCAAACAATTACTACAACACTACGGCATTCAAATCCACGCTTATGTATCCAAAGTAGGCAATATTGCCGTGGAGAAACCATATACCGAATTGGATTTATCACAGACAGAAGCCAATATCATCCGCTGTCCGGATCCGGTGATTGCGGAACAGATGATTGAGTTTATCAAAGTCGTGAAGAAAAACGGCGACACGGTGGGCGGCGTCATTACCGGTGTGATTAAAGGTGTTCCTGCCGGATTAGGCGAGCCTGTTTTCGACAAATTGCATGCCGACCTCGCCAAAGCCATGATGGGTATCAACGCGGCCAAAGGGTTTGAATACGGCAGCGGTTTCGCAGGTACGGAACTATTAGGCTCACAGCACAATGACTTATTCTTTTCGGAAGAAGGAGCCATCCGCACGCGCACCAATCTTTCCGGCGGTATTCAGGGCGGCATCAGCAATGGCATGGATATCTATTTCAATGTTGCCTTCAAGCCGATTGCGACCATTATGCGCGATCAGGAATCAGTGGATAAAGACGGCAATCCGGCTGTCGTATCTGGCAAAGGCAGACATGACCCTTGTGTATTGCCGAGAGCCGTACCGATTGTCGAAGCCATGGCCGCACTCACCATTACGGACCATCTGTTGCGACAACGCGCCAACAAACTATAACAACAACAGCACATAAAAAAAGGATAACCTCAGGTTATCCTTTTTATTTTTATTTCTTACGAAAGAAAATATTAATCGGCACACCCGATAATTTGAAGTGCTCCCGCATTCTGTTTTCCAGATAATTGCGATAAGCTTCACGTACATAATCCGGATGATTACAGAAGAAAGCGAAAGAAGGTGTCTTCGCCGGCAACTGCGTAACATACTTGATTTTGATATACTCGCCACGGTAGGCAGGTGGTGGATATTTCTCAATTTCCTCCAGCATAATCTCATTCAGCTGATGCGTAGGAATTTTGATTTGCTTGTTATCATACACTTCGAGTACCTTATCGATTGCCTGATAGATACGTTGTTTTTCTTTGGCGGAAATAAACAGAATCGGCACATCCGTGAACGGCGCAATCTTCTGTTTGATGCGGGCTTCAAATTCCAGTATGGTTTTGGAATCTTTCTCCACGGCATCCCATTTATTGACGAGTATGACCACCCCGCGCTTGCGTTGCTCGATGATACTGAAAATCTTCAGATCCTGCGCGCTGATACCTTCCAATGCATCCAGCACAAGAATACACACATCCGCTTCATCGATAGCTTTTACAGCACGGATAACGGAATAAAATTCGAGGTCTTCATGCACCCTGTTTTTACGGCGTATGCCGGCGGTATCTATCAGCAGGAATTCCTTGCCGTATAATTTGTAATGCGTATGGATGGCATCGCGGGTAGTACCGGCGATATCTGTCACAATATTTCTTTCTTCTCCAATCAGCGCATTGAGTAACGTGGATTTTCCGACATTCGGTTGTCCTACAATGGTGATTTTAGGTAAAGAAGCGTAGATGTCGACCGCGTTTTCGATGTCAACCGGTATCTGCTCCGTGATTCTGTCCAGGATTTCCCCTGTGCCGCTACCACTCATGGAAGAAACGCAGAATAAATCTTCAAATCCAAGTCCGTAAAACTCATTGGCCATGTAAGAACGCTCGGTATTGTCCACTTTGTTGACAGCCAACAGCACCGGCTTTTTCGATTTCCGGAGTTCCTGTGCCAGTGCCTCATCGAGATCGGTGATGCCCGTGGTGACATCCACCAGGAACAGCAATAAATCCGCTTCATCTATGGCTAATCGCACCTGACGGCGGATGGCTTTCTCGAAAACATCATCGGAATGCATGACAAAGCCACCGGTATCGATGACATTGAATGTTTTGCCGTTCCATTCGGCAATGCCGTACTGACGGTCTCTGGTCACGCCGCTGAAATCATCGGTAATCGCTTTTCTTTGTTCCAATAAACGATTGAACAAAGTGGATTTACCTACATTGGGACGCCCTATTATGGCAACTGTATAACTCACGGTACAAAGATAAGGAAAAGATAAGGAATAAAGGACAACGATGGTCCGATAGCTGTTTATTTAAAGATAAGGAATTATTACATCAGGCTTCTCGGTAGCCGAATTTGCGCAGCATGTTTTCGTTATTGCGCCAGTTATCCGCCACGCGCACATGTGTTTCCAGAAATATTTTCTTACCGAAAAACTTCTCCATATCCGCACGCGCCTGCGAGCCCACTTTCTTGAGCATCTCTCCGCCTTTGCCGATTAATATGGGCTTCTGACTCTCGCGCTCCACATAAATATCCACGGATATCTTGATGATATCTCCGTCTTCCATGAAATAGGAACAGACCACTTCGCAACTATAAGGTATTTCCTGTTTGTAGTTGAGCAGGATTTTTTCCCGGATAATTTCCGTAACAAAAAATCGCTCCGGCCGGTCGGTAAATTCCTCTTTATCAAAATAAGGCGGGCTTTCCGGCAGGAAACTGACGATATCGTTCAGCATCTTCTCTACATTCAGGTTGAATTTGGCAGAAAACGGCATCACAGTAGCCTCCGGAAAATCAGCTTCCCACAGCAGGCGCTCCAGCATCACCTCTTCGTGATTGGCCATATCAATCTTGTTCAGCAACAAGAGCGTGGGCACTTTCAGCGATTTAATTTTGGCATACTCGTCCGGTTGCTTCTCCGGCTTATCTCCGATTTGTGCCATATAAATAAACATATCCGCATCTTCGAGCGAAGTGCGGACAAAATCCATCATCGATTCCTGCATTTTATAGGCAGGCTTGATGATACCCGGCAAATCAGAAAATACAATCTGAAAATCATCGCCATTCACGATACCGAGAATGCGGTGGCGCGTTGTCTGCGCTTTGGAAGTGATAATAGACAAGCGCTCTCCGATGAGTGCGTTCATCAATGTTGACTTCCCTACATTGGGCTTGCCCAATATATTGACATATCCAGCTTTATGGTTCATATAAGGTGATCTAAAATTTTACAAAAAATTCCGATATGCAAAGTTACATAAAATTAATGTAGGTGTGTGAGAAAAAATGTGTAGCTTTGCACTCTCATTCAAAGAGACGCAGACAAGTTCTTTCAACAATTACAATATATCGCGGGATGGAGCAGTTGGTAGCTCGTCGGGCTCATAACCCGAAGGCCGTTGGTTCGAGTCCAACTCCCGCTACAACGAGGCAACACGAAAGTGTTGCCTTTTTTTATTGTATCACCACAAGACATAAAAAAAGAGGTTCTATAAGGAACCTCTTTTTTTATTTATCTGAACGATTGATTAGAATCTTTCCAGCTGAGAGAAGAAGAAATCTCCTTCGATTTGTGCATTCTCGTCGGAATCAGAACCGTGAACGGCATTTTCTCCGATAGATTTTGCAAAACGTTTGCGGATAGTACCTTCTTCTGCCTGTGCAGGATTGGTAGCGCCGATTAATTTACGGAAATCTTCTACTGCGTTGTCTTTTTCCAGGATAGCCGCTACGATCGGGCCTCTGCTCATGAACTCCACCAGCTCTCCGTAGAACGGACGCTCGCTGTGAACTGCATAGAACTTACCTGCCTGCTCTGCGGATAATTTAGTGTATTTCAGTGCTACGATTTTGAAACCTGCTTCTGTCATCATTGCCAGAATCGGACCGATGTTATTCGCTTCTACCGCATCCGGTTTAATCATAGTAAATGTTCTGTTTGTTGCCATTGGTGCTATATTTTCCGCAAAGATAGGCATTCGCGTGCACCCGCGCGCGAGCGTATATAAGTTTTACTATTACTTAATGTTTGCGCGACCTAAAATCATCTTTTCAGACACATTTTGCTGTATAAATGTGTATCTTGCAAGCGGCATGGAACAATTAGCAGCATTACAGGAATTTCTTCAGACACCCAGAAATATCGTCATCACCACGCATCAGAAGCCGGATGGCGACGCGATGGGCTCCTCGCTGGCGATGTTCAACTACCTGCAATCCAAAGGCCACAATGCCCGCGTCATCTCTCCGACCGAATTTCCGGCCTACTTCGGCTATCTGCCGGGTTGTGAGGAAATCTGGAATTATCTCGACAATCCCAACCTCAGCCAGATCGCGATAGCGGAAGCGGATCTCATCATCTGCCTCGACTTCAACGACCTGAGCCGTATTGAGCCGCTGGATGTGGCCATCAAAGCCAATACCGCCGCAAAGATCCTGCTGATAGACCATCATTTATATCCGAAAGAATTTGCACACTGGATGCTGCACAGCGTCAAAGCATCTTCCACCTGCGAACTGGTGTTTGAATTTATCAGCATGGCGGATCCGGAATATGTTCCGACCAAAGAGGTGGCCGAATGCATCTATACCGGCATTCTCACGGACACCGGCAGCTTCTCCAACGGCGCCACCAATAAAAGGGCGTTGCAGATTACGGCTTTTCTGCTCGACTGCGGACTCGACATCATCCACGTACAGGAACAACTTAACCAGAACGGCCGCGAGGAAAAACTGCGTTTCATCGGCAATGCGCTGTCGCGCAATATGATTATCCGCGAAGACCTGGGCATCGGCATTATCATCGTGGATAAAAAAGATGCCTATCGCTACAACCTGCAGACCGGCGACACCGAAGGATTGGTGAATTTCCCGCTGTCCATCCGGAATGTGAAAGTAGCCATACTATTGAAACAGGAACCGCGCATCATCAAGCTTTCCTTCCGCAGCAAAGGCACTATTTCGGTAGAGAAAATCTGCCGCGAACACTTTGAAGGCGGCGGTCACCGCAATGCCTCCGGCGGCAAATCCTTCCTCACCATCGATGAGACGCTGGATAAGATATATGCCATCTTTGAAAAGGAAAAAATTGTATAATACATTGTCTGCCAACCATGACCCGTTTATCTGTCAACCTCAATAAAATCGCACTGATCCGAAATTCCCGCGGTGCCAATTATCCCGACTTGCTGAAAGTGGCGCAGGATTGTGAACGCTTCGGCGCACAGGGCATCACGGTGCATCCGCGTCCGGATGAAAGGCATTGCAAATTCTCGGATCTGCAACCGCTGAAAGAACTTTGCACCACGGAATTCAATATCGAAGGCTATCCGGATGAACACTTTATGCAGAAAGTCCTTGCGGTGCAGCCACATCAGTGCACACTGGTGCCGGATGCACCGAATCAGCTGACTTCCGACCACGGCTGGGATACGCTGCACCATTTCGCGTTTCTGCAGGATAAGATTGCACGGCTGAAAGATGCCGGTATCCGCGTTTCGCTGTTTATCGACCCGAATGATGCACTGATAGAAAAAGCGGCGGAAGCGGGCGCCGACAGAATCGAATTTTATACCGGTCCGTACGCGCACCATTATCCGAAAAATCCGGAAGAGGCGGTCAGCGCCCTCAGAGCGAGCTGCCACACTGCCATCCGCTGCGGATTGGGCATCAATGCGGGACACGACCTGAATCTGGAGAACCTGCGTTTCCTGAAGGAACAACTGCCGCAACTGGATGAAGTATCCATCGGACATGCACTCATCTGCGATGCGATTTACCTGGGACTGGAAAATACCATCCGCCTGTATCTTAACCGCTTACAGTAATTTTACCACAACAAAGGGAATTTGGCCGGATTGGCTTCGTGCATCACTTTCAGAATGGCGGACACAATATCTTCCGCATTCGGTTTGCTGAAATAATCACCGTCACTGCCAAAGGCACTGCGATGTTCTTTAGCTGATAAAGTGAGTGGTTCGCTATCGAGATAACGGAAAACAGCCTGCTTTTCCATGACTTGCTGCAACATATAAGCCGTACCGCCACCGGGTACATCTTCATCGAGAAACAAGACGCGGTTGGTTTTTCGGATGGAATTTCCGATGACCCCGTAAATATCAAACGGCAGCAATGTCTGCACATCTATCAGTTCCACCGAAACCCCGAGTTTATGCAGGCTTTCGAGTGCTTCCTGCGCGATACGCACACAGGAGCCATAGGTTACGAGTGTGATATCACGGCCTTCCTGTAACACTTCGGGAACACCCAGTGGAACGGTAAATTCACCGGGATTCAGCGGCATTTTTTCTTTGAGACGATATCCGTTCAGACACTCAATCACTATGGCGGGCTCGTCGCCGCGCAACAGCAGATTGTAGAATCCTGCGGCCTGTGTCATGTTGCGCGGCACACAGACATGCATCCCGCGCAGCGCGCCCAACACCATCTGCATCGGCGACCCGGTATGCCAGATACCTTCCAGCCGGTGACCGCGGGTACGCACTATCAGTGGCGCTTTTTGTCCGCCTTTGGTACGATACGACAAACAGGCAAGATCGTCGCTGAGTGGCTGCAGTCCGTAGAGCAGATAATCGAGATACTGGATTTCCGCGATAGGTCGCCAGCCACGCATGGCAAGTCCTATTCCCTCGCCCATGATACTCGCTTCGCGGATAGCGGTATCGTAGATGCGGTCTTTACCGTATTTGGCCTGCAATCCGAAAAAAGCCTGATTGACATCTCCGATTTTTCCGACATCCTCACCGAAGGCGAGCAGCCTTGCATCTCTGGCGAAATTGGCATCGAAGCAGGCATTCAGCACCTGATAGCCGCTCACCACATTGGGTTGCTCCGGGTAGCGTGCAGCGATGACCGGCAACCGCCCCGGCGCATGAAGAGAATTGGTATGCTGATAGGAAGAATATCGCTCGGTATTCACCTGATACTGGATATCCCGCCATTTTTTCAGTTCCGCAATCGCGGGAAGTGCCTCGTCTTTAGTCAGCAGCAATACCGATGCTATCAACTTGAAAATATCCTTGCGCATCGGCTCGATGGCCTGCTGCATTTCTCTGATGAGTTCTTCGAGTTCGTCTTTACGGGCAGAGTCGGCAGCGACACGCTGAATAATCGCTGTCGCTTCTTTGATTTCTTCGAGAATGGCTCCGTGGAATTTATTCCAGGCCAGCTTGCGCTGTTCCGCCACATATTTCTTTGCATCCTGCTCAATAGTTGCCAGCTCCTCTTCGGTCGCAATCTTGTTTTGCTGTATCCATTGTCTGAAACGCAGGTTGCAGTCGCCGTCTTTTTCCCACTGCAGGCGCTGCTCACTTTTATATCTTTCGTGCGAGCCGGAGGTGGAATGCCCCTGCGGCTGCGTCAGTTCCTCCACGTGTATGATGGCTGGTATATGCGATTTGCGGGCTTTGTCGGCAGCCAGTTTGTAGGTGGCCACCAACTGCGGATAATTCCAGCCTTTCACCACATAGATATCGTAGCCCTTGCCGCGTTCGTCGGCCTGAAAGCCGCGCAGAATCTGGGAGATACTGCCTTTGGTGGTCTGCACTTCCTTGGGTACGGAAATGCCGTAACCATCGTCCCAGACGGACACAATCAGGGGCACCTGCGCGACACCTGCTGCATTGATGACTTCCCAGAAAATACCTTCGGACGTGGAAGCGTCGCCGATGGTGGCGAAGCAGATTTCATTTCCGTTTTTGCTGAATTCATTTTCGCCTGTCTCTGCGGACAAAGCTCTGTATTTTTTGGAGGCCATCGAGAGACCGAAGGCGCGCAGCATCTGCGAGGCAGTCGGTGAATTGTCGGCGGCGGAATTCTTTTGCTGTATCAGCGGCTTCCAGGTGCCGTCGGGATGCAGACTTCGGGTGGCGAAGTGATTGTTCATCTGGCGTCCGCCGGAATGCGGGTCGTCTTCCAGCGACGGGTTGGCGTACAGTTGTCCGAACAGCTGATGGACAGAGACGATGCCGGTAGCGAGCGCGAAAGTCTGGTCGCGGTAATAACCTGCGCGGAAATCGCCTTCCTCAAATACTTTGGCGAGCGCGATTTGCGGCAACTCCTTGCCGTCGCCGAAGATACCGAACTTCGCTTTGCCGGTCAGCACTTCTCGGCGGCCGGTGAGGCTGACCTCACGACTCACACATGCCAGCCGGTAGTCATTCAGCACTTCTGTCTTAAATTCCTCGAAAGAGACCTGCTGCTGCACGCCTTTCGTTACGAATGTATTTTCTCCGGATACTGACATAATTGAATTTCGTGTCAAAATTACAACGAAAATGGGATTAATAGTGTTAACGGGCAGCAGGTTTATTAACATTAAGGTAAAATTGTTAATCTGGCGTTAAAAGGCTCCCCCTACCAATATATTGGTATAGTTTTTGATAGTTTTGTGTACAAAAAATGAACATTATGCGATATCTATTCTTGTTTTCCCTCTTATTATCACTGACAACCGTGTCGTTTGCGCAGGGCAATTCTTCCAAAGTAAAGTTCAACAAACTGGAACATGATTTCGGCAATCAGCCTCAGGGTAAGCCGGTTACATATGATTTTGAGTTTACCAACGTGAGCAACGAGCCGGTGATTCTGGAGAATGTGCAGGCATCCTGCGGCTGTACAACACCGACCTGGACGAAAGAGCCGGTGATGCCGGGCAAAAAAGGCAGCATCAAAACGCAATACAATATGGCGCGTGAGGGTGCATTCAGAAAATCCATTACGGTGACCACCAAAGACGGCGAAAGCATTGTATTGTATGTTTCAGGCAATGCGATTGTGCAGAAACCGGGCGTGGATGCCTCTGAAGGTTCCATGATTGGGGGCAAAGGCGAATAAGCTATTCAAAAAATGATACGAAAACGCTGTGCGAATGCACGGCGTTTTTTTATTGAAAGTATGGTGTTCCCTTTGTCATGCAGCGGTACGAAGCATCTGTTCGGATATGGAAAATGACTACAATCTAAAATCGCAATTCTGAAATCTGAAATTCTATTTCCTGCTATTCTTCATTTTCTCTGTCACTTTTTTGCTGCCAAAAAGTAACCAAAAACCATTTATGAAAAGCAAGGCAATTTGATTTTTAATTCAGCATCTCGGTGGCGGTCAGAGACCATCAGATTTAATACACACTAGTGACTCTTCGGAACGTTTGTGGAATGCGGTCGGAGACCGCCGGAATCAATAGACACAGGTCATCCTACGGAAGACCTGCGCCAAAGTGGTCATCGTGCCACGATTATCGTGGCACGATATTAAAGCTATCGGTTCGTGCAGACATCAACCGATAGAGAAAAGACAGATAAACAGATTCTATTTTTTTTCATCCATTATCACAATGCTTGATTTTTCTCTGACACTTTTTGGTGTCAAAAAGTGCCCAAAAACCATTTATGAAAAGCAAGGCAAT
>ENA-UPTA01001403-UPTA01001403.1-activated-sludge-metagenome-genome-assembly--contig:-NODE-1403-length-26730-cov-5.430328_pt1 | contig 26730 bp, 23 predicted proteins | sample MGYA00238184_ERZ773361 | MGnify/ENA primary metagenome ERZ773361 (study PRJEB29100, sample SAMN05720205) | activated sludge metagenome | isolation source: anaerobic digester from wastewater... | reverse complement strand
GCGGTTTGCCCGGCACGCCGGAAGAGGATGGCGACCGCTACATCGAAATCTGGAACAACGTGTTCATGCAGTTCAACCGCGAGAAAAGCGGCGACGAGTATGTGATGCACCCGCTGCCCAAGCCCAGTGTGGACACCGGCATGGGGCTGGAGCGCATTACCGCCGTGCTGCAACACGTGCATAGCAATTACGAAATTGACCTGTTCCAGAACCTGATCCAGGCTGCGGCGCGCGAGACGCAGTGTGAAGACCTCGCCAGCCCCTCGCTCAAGGTGCTGGCCGACCACATCCGCGCCACGTCGTTTCTGATTGCCGATGGTGTGATCCCCGGCAACGAAGGGCGCGGCTATGTCCTGCGCCGCATCATCCGTCGCGCCATCCGCCACGGCTACAAGCTGGGCGTGCGAACGGCCTTCTTCCACAAGCTGGTGCCCGATCTGGTGGCCGACATGGGCGCGGCATATCCCGAACTTCTGGCTGAGCGCACGCACATCATGGCGTTGCTGAAACAAGAAGAAGAACGCTTTTTTGCCACCATCGACAACGGCATGGCGATTCTGGAAACCGAATTGTTGGCCATGCTCTCGCCCCAGCGCAGTGTTTTCAACGGCGAGACGGCCTTCAAACTGCACGACACCTACGGCTTTCCGCTGGATTTGACGGCCGACATCTGCCGCGAACGCAACGTCACGGTGGATGCAATCGCGTTCGACGCCGCGATGCAACGGCAAAAGGAACAAGCCCGCGCGGCAGGCAAATTCACCATGGCCACGCAGGTGGACTACACGGGCGCGGCGACCGACTTCCAAGGCTACGCCACGCTGGAAACCCAAGCCACCGTGCTGGCTTTGTACAAGGATGGCGTGGCCGTCAATGCTTTAGCCGAAGGCGAGCTGGGCATTGTGGTGCTGGACCGCACGCCGTTCTACGCCGAATCCGGCGGCCAGGCGAGCGACCGCGGCGAGCTGCGCGGCGGCGGGGCGATTTTCAGCGTCGAAGACACGCAAAAAATCCAGGCCGATGTATTCGGCCATCATGGCATTGTCACGACTGGCCGATTAAAAGTCGGCGCTGGCATGACGGCGGCTGTCGACGCGGCAGCGCGTGCGCGCACCGCGCGCCACCACTCGGCCACGCACTTGCTGCACAAGGCGCTGCGCGACCGGCTCGGCCCCCACGTGCAGCAAAAAGGCTCGCAAGTGGATGCCAGCAAAACACGCTTTGACTTCGCCCACACTCAGCCCTTGAGCAGCGCCGACATTGCGCATATCGAACAGCAAGTGAATGCCGAAATCCTGGCCAACGCCGCCACCCATGCCCGCGTGCTGCCGCTGGAAGAAGCCAAAAAAACCGGCGCCATGATGCTGTTCGGCGAGAAGTATGGCGACGAAGTGCGTGTGCTGGAAATCGGCAGCAGCCGCGAACTGTGCGGCGGCACGCATGTGGCGCGCACGGGCGACATCGGCCTGTTCAAAATTACGCTGGAAACGGGTGTGGCTGCCGGTGTGCGACGCATCGAAGCGGTGTGCGGCGATATTGCCCTGGCGCAGATCCAGGCCAGCCAGTATCTGCTCGACACGGTGGCCAGCGAAATCAAATCGCCCGCGCCGGAAGTGGCCGAGCGTGTCGTACAAATGCTGAACCATGTCAAGCATCTGGAAAAGGAAGTCGCGCGCCTGACCTCGAAACTCGCCGCGCATCAGGGCGATGATCTGGCCGCGCAAGCGGTCGAGGTGAATGGCGTGAACATGCTGGCGGCCAGGCTGGATACGGCGGATGTGAATGCGATGCGTGAAACCATGGACAAGCTGAAAAACAAGTTGCAGTCCGCCGTGATCCTGCTCGCTGCGGTGAATGAAGGCAAAGTGAGTCTGATCGCCGGCGTGACGCCGGATTTGACCAGCCGCTTCAAAGCCGGTGAGTTGGTCAACTTCGTTGCCGCGCAAGTCGGCGGCAAGGGCGGCGGCCGCGCCGACATGGCGCAGGCGGGTGGTACGGATGCAGCGGCTTTGCCCGCCGCGCTGGCTTCGGTTAAAACCTGGATGACCAGTAAATAAACCCAAAAATCAAAAACCCAGCGCATGCTGGGTTTTTGATTGATTGATAAATCAATACTTAATGCCCACTGGAAAAATTAGTATCGATTGTCGGCCAAGCAGTTTTAAGTGCAGTTTTGAATTCCTTTTGAATTCGATTTAATGCTTTTTGAGTATCCGCCTCAAAGCGTAAAACAACCACCGGTGTAGTGTTGGAGGCGCGCACCAAACCAAAGCCATCGGCATATTCGGCACGCACGCCGTCAATGGTATTCAGCTCACGTGCCGTCGGAAATTTCCCGCTCTTTTGCAGTTTAGCCACCAAAGTATGCGGCTCGCCTTCGTTCATCTTGATGTTGAGTTCGGGCGTTGAAATGGCGTTCGGCAGATGTTTCAACGGCCAATTAGCGTCCTGCCAGCGCGAAACAATTTCAAGCAGACGAGCGCCTGCGTATAAGCCATCATCAAAACCATACCAGCGATCCTTGAAAAACATGTGGCCGCTCATTTCACCCGCCAGCGGTGCGCCGGTTTCCTTCAACTTGGTTTTGATCAGCGCATGGCCCGTGTTCCACATCAAGGGCTCGCCGCCTTGGTAACGGATGGATTCTGCTACCCAGCGTGAACATTTCACGTCGTAAATAATTTGCGCGCCGGGATTGCGCGTCAGCACGTCAGCGGCAAACAGCATCAGCTGGCGGTCGGGATAAATGATTTCGCCATCTTTGGTGACCACGCCCAAACGGTCGCCATCGCCATCAAACGCGAGGCCAAGTTCAGCATCCGTTTCACGTAGCGCGCGCTGCACGTCGCGTAAATTTTCCGGCTTTGAGGGGTCGGGATGGTGGTTGGGAAAGTTGCCATCCACCTCGCAAAATAGTTCGATGACTTCGCAACCCAGACGGCGGAAAAGTTCCGGCGCAATTGCCCCGGCCACGCCATTACCGCAGTCGATGACGATCTTCATCGGCCGCGCGAGTTTCACGTCACTGGTAATGCGCTTGAGATATTTTTTGTTGACATTGGCCTGACTTAACTTTCCTTTGCCTTTTGAAAAGTCGGCGCTGGTGATACGGCGGCGCAAGTCCTGAATCATCTCGCCATACAGTGTTTGTCCAGCGAGCACCATTTTCAAGCCGTTGTAATCCGGCGGGTTATGGCTGCCGGTGACAGACACACAGCTATCTGTACCTAAAGCGTGCGCGGCAAAATAACTCAAGGGCGTTGGCACGCAGCCAATATCAATAACATCCACACCCGTTTGCAAAATGCCTTTCGCCAGTGCCTTGGACAAGGCCGGGCCGGACAAACGACCATCGCGTCCCACGGCAATAGCTTTGACTTTTCGCTTGCGCGCTTCGCTGCCCAATGCTTGCCCAATCAATTGAACGGTCTCTGGCGTTAAGGTTTTATCGACAATGCCACGAATGTCGTAAGCCTTGAAAATTTCAGCTGCAGGCGTAGGGTGAGTTTTCAAGCGCTTAGCAATTATCGGGGGGGACGTTTTTTTCATTTTGGCGGGATATGAGTACAGAAAATTAACAGGAAAACGAGCGTGAATTATGCCATGCTGCACTTGCTGAAAATATGACGCTGAAAATAATCCAGCACACGTTGCGGCAGCCAGTCAATACGTCCTGGCCAAGCACCGCTAACAAAACCGACATGTCCGCCATGCGGCAAAAATTCAGCCGTGATGGCGCTAGGTAAATCGGCAATCTGGGGCAATGCCGATCTTGGCAAAAACGGATCATTCTGTGCGTTGATCAATAGCGTTGGGATTTTAATTTTTTCCAACACTGTGCCAGAACTCGCGCGTGCGTAATAATCATCGGCATTTTGATACCCATGCAGAGGCGCGGTCACCGCCTCATCAAAATCCCGCAAACGGCGACTGCGTTGAATAGCATGCGCATCCACAAGGTTCGGAAATCGTGCCGCTTTAGCTAACGCTTTAGGAATCAGACTACGTAAAAAATAACGTGCGTAGATTTTATTGAAGCCGTCAGTGAGTGAGCGCTCCGCCGCAGATAAATCAAACGGCGCACTGACTGCTGCTGCGGCCGCGAGTAATGGGCGTGATGTACTTTCATCTTGCTTGTCCGTTGATTCCGCCAACCATTTGAGCAAGGCGTTACCGCCTAACGAAACCCCCACAGCAAACAGCGGCGCGGCTTGCATGGCAGGCAAAGCCTGTAGCCGCTGCAAAATCCAGTGGATCTCCATGGCGTCTCCCGAGTGGTATGCGCGCGGCAAACGATTTGGCTCACCTGAGCAACCTCGAAAATGCACCACCACACCACGCCAACCTCGCGCGTGGATGGCTCGCATCAAACTGCGGGCATAGGGGCTATGCGAGCTCCCCTCCAAACCGTGAAACAAAACAACACAAGGTGTTGAATTTGCGAGCGAATCATTCGCTTGTCCGGCGACAAAAGCACTGGCTTTAGACGCGCCGTCCTGCAGGTGGCTTACCTGATTGACCCAATCCAGATCAATAAAATCACCATCGGGCGTATCCCAGCGCTCCCGCTGATACGCTGGCAATGCGCCCTTAATTAACAAAGGCCAGATCGTCTGCCCATGAGCGCTCGATAACCACGCAGGAGCAGAAAAATCGCTGTAATTCATACGCGGTGAAAATATATTCTGCAGCACGCATGGAGCAAACCTGACGACAACATTTGTCTGGCAATCAATGCAAAACCATGGGCACGTCAGTCAAATTATCAGGCGGTGCAGGCGAGGCATGATGCCCAACCATTCGCCAACCGAAGACACCGCGAGTATAAATATTAGTTGCCGCGACAGGCGCGACTAGCCCGGATTCACTTTGGCTGAAGTGTTCCAGCACGTGAGTAACAACCGCCGATGACGTTACCAATGCGGCTTGTTGCACCACCTGCAGGTGGAACTGTCCGCTATTTTCAAAAATACGCTGCCACGCTTCGCGCACCGCACGATAACCAATCAGCGCTGCACCCCCCGGGTGGATGCAAACAACCTCTTCGTCATCCGACCAAACCCGCATCATTGCTTCCAGATTGCCTTTTTTCAGGGCATCATAAAAAGCACTTTCAGCATCCTGAGGGGTCATATAAACCGTCTCTTCCGGCAGACTCATGGTGATTTTTTTATGAACCTAGACTTATTCATAGGGTAAGTTGTTGCAACACCGTCTCAGGCTTCATGCCATTCAGGCAATCCAGATGCCCTAATGGACATTCACGCTTAAAACAGGGGCTGCAAGGCAAGTCTTGCCTGACAATTTTTGCTAATGGCGATAGCGGCGGGGTATACAGCGGTGACGACGAGCCATAGAGTGCAACGAGAGGTCGATCAAGCGCTGCGGCAACATGCATCAAGCCGGAATCATTAGTCACCACAGCGCAGGCAGTGGCAAGCAAATCAATGGCTTGATCCAAGGTAGTTTGGCCACACAAATTGAGTGCTGCGCCGTCTGAAGCGCGCACAATTTGTTCGCCTAACGCAACATCTTTTGCTGAACCTAGCAACCATACTGGTTTGTCGGCGCTGACGATACGGCGTGCCAGGCTGGCAAAATGCCAAGTGGGCCATCGCTTGGCAGGGCCATACTCTGCGCCAGGGCAAAAAATGACAGGTGCCGCATCGAGCGGCAAGTTCAAGGCCTTGCGCACCGCCATTTGTTGTTCCGGGCTTGATTGCAACACCGGCTTTAGCAGCGCCGCCTCGCCAGGAGACAGCGCACCCGCTAAGGCAGCATAACGCTGCACTAGCTGCGGATGCGCAACTGTATCCAGCACATGGCGCTGATTGAGCAAACCAAACCGTGCTTCTCCCTGATAGCCAATACGCTGGGGAATGCCCGCAAAAAGCGGCACCAGTGCAGACTTCCATGAATTGGGCAGCACATAGGCATGGGTAAATGGCTCGTCATCAGCTGCATCCCTGATCTGCAACCCCAATGCCCGACGCGACCACCATTTGAAATCACCATGTGCGAAGGCGCTGGTAATGACCGCATCCACTTCCGCCATGCGCGCCAGCAACGGCGCTGACCATACTGGTGCCAGCACCTCAATGCGCGTGCCCACATGCTGCTGTTTTAACCTTGCCAATAAAGGCTGGGCGAGTATCGTATCACCGATCCACGAGGGGGCAACAACAAGAATTTTCACGTGGATATGCCTAACATTGATATGCCGTTTTTCTAAAAAACCCGATCGGCAAAATCAACCGTGATGCCCGCTGGGACGCTCACCCGTAAAACAATAGCGCGTACCGCAATAGGGACAAGCCACTTCGCCCGAGGGACTTTTGAGCACATCCAGGAAAACGCGTGGATGACGCGCCCACAAGGGCGAAGTGGGCCGTGGACAGGCCAGCGGCAAATCACTGGCCGTGACCATCACTTCACGTTGCTTATCGCTGGATTGGGCACTGTTGTTACTATCGGAAGCGACCATGGTGGCTCCTTATACCGGCGTAAGCCAATCGGCATGCGCTGGCGCACGGCCATTGACGACATCAAAAAACAGGCTTTGCAGGCGCGTAGTCACAGGACCGCGCGTGCCCGCACCAATCTTGCGATTATCCAATTCGCGGATTGGCGTGACTTCCGCTGCCGTCCCCGTGAAAAAGGCTTCATCCGCAATGTAAATATCATCACGCGTCAGACGCTTGGTGACGACCTTGTAGCCCAGCTCGTTAGCCAGGGTAATCACTGAACCGCGCGTAATGCCGATCAACGCGGAGGCAATTTCCGGCTCATAAATCACGCCATCCTTGACGATGAAAAGGTTTTCCCCCGCACCTTCGGCAACAAAGCCATCCACATCCAGCAGCAAGGCTTCGTCATAGCCGTCTTCAGTGGCTTCCATGTTGGCCAAAATGGAATTGGCATAGGTGCCGGAAAATTTCGCCCGCGACATATTCACATTCACGTGGTGGCGCGAATAGCTGGAGGTTTTGACCCGGATACCTTTTTCAATGCCATCCTCACCCAGATACGCACCCCAAGGCCAGGCGGCAATTGCCACATGGGTTTGCGCACCACGCGGCGAGACACCCATTTTCTCCGAACCATAAAAGGCAATCGGGCGGATGTAACAGGCTTCCAGATTATTCGCCCGCACCACTTCTTTTTGCGCTGCCATCAGGGTTTCTTTATCCCATGGCATGGGCATACGGTAGATATGCGCGGAATTAAACAAGCGATCCGTATGCTCTTGCAAACGGAAAATCGCCGTGCCAGAAATAGTTTTATAAGCCCGCACGCCTTCAAAAACAGCCAGGCCATAGTGCAAAGAATGCGTTAAAACGTGAGTATTGGCTTCACGCCAAGGAACGAGTTTGCCGTCGTACCAAATAAAACCATCGCGGTCAGCCATAGACATGAGGGGAATCTCCAGCAATCAAAAAGTTAAAACGATGATTTTAACAGGGGCGCTAAAATACGCCTATCCTTAAATGACAAGCCGCCAAGTTCGCTCAAACCAACGCAATGAATACTCCCTGGAAACCCAATGTCACCGTCGCCGCAATCATTGAGCGTGGCGGACTGTTTTTGATGGTTGAAGAAGAAACGCCTGACGGTTTGCAGTTTAATCAGCCCGCAGGCCATCTGGACGAGGGCGAATCCTTAATCACCGCCTGCGCGCGTGAAACACTGGAAGAAACTGCGTGGCACTTTGCACCCACCCAGCTCATCGGCATTTACCAATGGCCACGCCCGCAAGGGGACATCACCTACCTGCGCTTTGCCTTTTCTGGCACATTAGGGACACACGATCAAAACCGCACACTCGATACGGGCATCGTACGCGCAGTGTGGATGACGCCAGAAGAAATCAAAACCACCCAAAACCGCCACCGTAGCCCGCTGATTTGGCAATGCGTCACCGATTATTTGGCAGGGCAACGTTTTCCGCTTTCCATCATTCGGCAATATGACAAATAATCTTGTAGCGCACACCTTACTTATTTTCTGAGCAAATCTCTTCTGGTTCTGCACCTTAAGCCCTGATGAATAACCCGCACCAACCACTTGGCTCATCACCCCGCGATCATTACAAGTTATTTCAGCTCATGCGCTTAGCCCTGTGTTTCCTCACCTCTACAGTGAGTGCTTATGCTGGTGAGTCGATCAACGTGTGTTTTAATTTTGCTTGCAACGCTCAAGCGCCCGTCACTTTTTCTGCCGTTCAACTAGAAAATGTAGTGCAGTATTTAGCCGCCGCAAAAAATCCTGTTGAAGAGCGCGAATTACTGGCACAGACCATAGGCAAGCTTTACCGCTGGGCAGGAGAGCAGACCCCCATTCATGCAGACCGAGCAGAAAACTTTGCTGACGCAGGTATACCAGGCGCGATGGATTGCATAGACCATGCGACGACGACAACCCGATTTTTGCACCTCCTGGAAAAACACCATGCACTGCACTTTCACCATGTCGTCGCCATTACTCGACGTGGCTTTATTTTTCAGCACTTCATGGCGACTATCGAAGAATTACCTGATAGCCAAAACACTGGCTCATCATTCAAACAAAAACTGCTGCCAGACTTATCACCACAAAAAACGCAACCGCGCCGATTTGCCATTGATAGCTGGTACGTTGATAACGGCCAACCTGCACGGGTTGTGCCACTCACAAATTAAGTAAGTAAAAAGGAATCATTGTGTCCAAAAGCACTCAGGGAAAAGTCGTTGTCGGTTTATCAGGTGGTGTTGATTCAGCTGTCGCCGCCCTACTTCTTAAACAACAGGGATATGACGTCATCGGCCTGTTCATGAAAAACTGGGAAGGGGATGATACCGACGAATACTGCTCATCACGTCAGGACTTAGTCGATGCCGCAGCAGTTGCCGATGTCATCGGCATTGAATTTGAAGCCGTTAACTTTGCTGCTGAATATCAGGATCGCGTCTTTGCCGAATTTTTGCGCGAATACCAAGCTGGTCGCACACCGAATCCTGATGTACTGTGTAACTCAGAAATTAAATTCAAGTCTTTTCTGGATCACGCTTTAGCACTTGGCGCCGACAAAATTGCCACCGGGCATTATGCGCAGGTACGTCAATTCCTAGGTGAATGGCAACTGCTCAAAGCCGAGGACGGTACTAAAGATCAAAGCTATTTTCTGCACAGGCTAAACCAGACTCAACTCTCAAAAACTTTATTTCCGCTGGGTAAACTTTATAAACGCGATGTGCGAAAAATTGCTGAAGAAGCTGGCTTGCCTAATCACGCACGTAAAGACTCAACCGGCATCTGCTTCATTGGCGAGCGTCCGTTCAGAGAATTTTTAGGTCGCTACATTCCAAAACAACCCGGTGAAATTCGTGTTTTAGGTACAGACCAAGTGATTGGCACACATGACGGTTTAACTTATTACACGATTGGCCAACGTGAAGGATTAAAAATCGGGGGCATCAAAAACACCCCTGATGCGCCATGGTTCGTGGCGAAAAAGGACATGGCCAGCAATATTTTATATGCCGTACAAGGCCACGATCACCCGGCTTTATTCTCCCAACACCTTGTTGCAAAAGACCTTTCCTGGATATCAACACAATCACCCCACACCCATTGGGTATATGCCGCCAAAACCCGTTATCGGCAAGCAGATGCTGCGTGCCAGATAGAGCGGCTAGCCGCAACTGACTGCGAGGTTATTTTCGCTGCACCGCAATGGGCGGTTACACCTGGACAATCTGTTGTAATCTACGAATCATGCGTTTGCTTAGGGGGGGGAATCATCACCACAGACCTTACGCCAGATGCATAAAACAAGTTTAACAATGCAGTCAAAAAAATCGTGTTAACTTTCTTTGGGTTTTGCCCACAAATTTCTGGAGGTATTTTTGAATGAATAAAGCTGAACTGATTGAAATTGCAGCGGATAGTGCAGACATTAGCAAAGCAGCCGCTGGTAAAGTCCTCGACGGTATTATTGCTGCTGTTGTGAAAGCTGTATCCAAAGGTGACACTGTCACGCTCGTTGGTTTCGGTACTTTTAAATCAGCCAAACGTGCTGCACGTACGGGCAAGAACCCCAAGACTGGTGCAACGATCAAAATCGCTGCCACTACCGTGCCTAAGTTCAGCGCAGGTACGGGCTTCAAAGAAGCCGTTTCCGGCAAGAAAAAAGTCAAGAAATAAATTTTATTCATTTCTTGCTTTACTTGAAAAGGGCTCGCTTTGCGAGCCCTTTTTGTTTTCTGGTCTGTTGCTTTGGCTTGCTGATTGCAGCCTTCTTTCTATTAGCCACCTCAATGCACTGCGCTTGGTGTATCGTAATGACAACACCATGCATGACGCTTATCGTATGGGATAAGCACTACGCTATGCATTCTTTTTGATAAAGGAGGCCACCATGATCGCTATCGACCACAATGAAAAATTGGTCAAAATTGCTCTTTTGGGCGAATTCACGCTCGCTGACTTTAAAGAGTTCGAAGAACTCGTTCAATACAAAATTCGCTTTACCGGACCAGTTAATCTTCTAATCGATTTCCGTCAAATGCTCACTACAACGCTGGATGTTGCTTGGCAAGAAGTACGCTTCACACGTGAACATACACACGACTTTCATCGCATTGCCATCGTAACCAATAGTCAATGGGTTGCATGGAGTGCTTGGTTATCACAATTATTCGTTGATGCCCAACTCGAACTATTTGAAGAAGAAGCCCCTGCGCTCGCCTGGCTGACTGAAGAAACTTCAGTATCAACAGCTAGCTGATAAACAACCAATCGCGAGTAACGCTTAAGCGGAATCATCCGCTGCCACACGCGGCTCAGTATGCGCCTGAAAGAATTTTTTGTGACGATCAATCGCCCACGCCACATGCTCTCGTACCAAGGGCGACGGGTCATGTTCACGCGCGTACAGCGCATCCAAAACAGCCGCATCCGTTGGCGCGTTACCAAGCGCAACAGCTAAATTACGCAACCAGCGCGCATAGCCTATTCTGCGTATCGCTGAGCCCGCCATACGCTGCTCAAACTCTTCAGCTGTCCACGCAAATAGCGCAATCAAACTTGCCTTATCCAGCGCATGCCGCGGTAAAAAGTCTGCTTCTTGCGTCAAGGGTGCGAAGCGATTCCACGGACACGCCAACTGACAGTCATCGCACCCATAAATACGGTTGCCCATGTCTGTTCGCAAAGATTCTGGAATACTGCTTTTCAATTCGATCGTGAGATAAGAAATACACCGACGCGCATCCAACTGATACGGTGCAACGATAGCCTTTGTCGGACAGCTATCAATGCATGCTGTGCAGCTGCCGCAATGATCCGTAATTGGGGTATCTGGCGGCAGAGGCAAGTCACTGTAAATTTCACCCAAAAAGAAATACGATCCAGCCTCGCGATGCAATAACAACGTATGCTTGCCACGCCAGCCCAAACCACTTTGCTGCGCCAACTGCACCTCCATCACAGGCGCAGAGTCGGTAAATACACGATGCGTGAATTCACCCAGCTCTGTAGTCATGCGATCTGCCAAAGCTTGCAGGCGCGCGCGCATCACTTTGTGATAATCACGCCCCAGCGCATAGCGTGAAATATAAGCGCAACGCTTATCCTTCAAGGTTGCTTCGACGACATCAGCCTCACCTGCAGCGGTACGATAATTCATGCGAACTGTAATAATACTTTGCGTCCCCGGCACTAATTCTTCAGGTAATGCCCGCTTAGCACCGGCAGCTGAAACATGCGCCGCCATATAATCCATCTCGCCGTGAAAACCGGCCGCTAGCCAAGCGGCGAGTTGTGCAGGCGCATCTCCTGTATCTGCACGCGAAAAGCCTACCGCATCAAAGCCTAAGGCTAAGCCCCATTGCCGTATATCTTCCTTTACTGATAACCATTGATTATGCATGCCGCGCATCTTACGCACCTTCTGAAAACTGAGCCGACCTCTCTGCCAGATGAAGCAGCAACTTTAGCCTTGGGCGCGCGCTTTGCTCATCCCGCATGCCTTGCCCCTGGCTTGAATATTTGGCTGCATGGTGACTTGGGCGCAGGGAAAACCACCTTCGTACGCGGCCTGTTGCGCGCGCTGGGCGAAACCGGTCCGGTGAAGAGCCCGACTTACACCCTGCTTGAAGTTCACGTAGTTTCTGGATTAAACTTATATCACTTTGATTTTTATCGACTCAATCAACCGGAAGAATACCTTGATGCAGGCTTGGATGAATATTTTTCAGGAACAGGGATTTGCTTGGTCGAATGGCCAGAGCAAGCTGCGCCCTATCTGCCTGCTGCCGATATTCATATTGAATTACAGGTTGTTACCCGTGCTGATGGCACAGATCAACGCACTGTGGTTTGCCGTGCTACCAGCACACGGGGGCAAACGTGTCTGACGAATTGCCTGACCACCCCTTCACCGGATGCAAACCAACCACCGCAATAACAGACGCGGTGACAAGCAATCGCACGCATCCAACCCATCCGCTATCTAAACGCGAACTACTCAAATTTGCTACGGCAAGCTTAACCCTATGGGTCACAAAAGTCGGCGCTGGTGATACGCCGCGCACAGATAAATTACCGCTCCCCAGCATTATGGCGGTGCGCGTTTGGCCTGCCACTGACTACACCCGGGTCACACTCGAACATGACCAGCCGATTGAATTTACTTCGCAGCTCATCAAAAACCCTGAGCGATTAGTCGTTGACATTGAAGGCATTGAATTCAACGCCGTCCTGCAATCGTTGCCATCCAAAATTATCGACAATGACCCCTACATCAAACTCATCCGCGCAGGCCGCAACCGGCCTGGCGTTGTGCGTCTGGTCATTGACCTCAAAGCGGAAATCAAACCGCAAATATTTTCTCTAAAGCCCGTCGGCAACTACGGTCATCGCCTCGTGCTCGACCTTTACCCCGCGCATCCCATTGACCCTTTGATGGCCTTGCTCGAACAATCTGAATCAGCTTCTACTGCACAACCCGACCATGCAATCATTGCGCAAAATACAGACAACAACAGCACAAAAACAGCCATAGAAAAATTCGATCCCGCAGCAAGCTCCTCGTCAAACACTGCCTCAAACACAACAACAGAGCGTGGCAGCAATAAAAACCCACCCTCAGTTGCACGCCTGGTAACCATCATGCTGGATCCCGGCCACGGCGGAGAAGACCCCGGCGCCATTGGTCGCGGCGGCAGCTATGAGAAAAATGTCACGCTGTCTGTCGCACGCCGCTTGAAAGAAAAAATTGATGCGGTGCCTAACATGCGTGCCGTACTAACTCGCGATGGCGACTTTTTTATCCCGCTCAACCAGCGCGTACAAAAAGCGCGCAAAATTCGTGCTGACCTGTTTGTCTCGGTGCATGCCGACGCCTTCATCAAGCCTACCGCGCGCGGCTCTAGCGTATTTGTACTGTCCGAGCGTGGCGCCAGCAGCTCCGCCGCACGCTGGCTAGCGAAAAAAGAAAATGAAGCCGACTTGATAGGCGGTGCCAGCCTGCCAGTCAAAGACCCTTATCTTGCGCGAACCTTGCTGGATTTATCGCAAACCGCAACCAATAATGACAGCATCAAGCTCGGACAAGCCGTCTTAGGCGAGTTAGGGCGCATCAATACGCTCCATAAAGCACAAGTAGAACAAGCCGGCTTTGCCGTGCTCAAAGCACCCGACATCCCTTCCATCCTGATTGAAACGGCGTTTATCTCCAATCCGGAAGAAGAAAAACGTCTGAACGATGACGCTTATCAAGATCAATTAGCCATGGCAATTCTGCGAGGCTTGCAGCGCTATTTTGCAAAAAATCCACCCCTTGGCAAGTCCAAGATTGCCTGATTCAACAGCACACATGTGGTTAAATTTTTTGCTCAACTTTATTGCGCTTTAGCTCGCTAACGCTTGACGCACTCCCGCTGCAATTTCGTAAGACCGTTTACGCGCAGCATGATCAAAAATCTGACACGTAATAACCAACTCATCCGCCCCTGTGCGGGCGATAAAGGCCTCAATTGCAGCGCGCACCGTATCCGGCGAGCCAATGGCCGAGCACGATAGCGCCTCTTCCAGCATCGCGCGTTCAGCGGGGGCGAGCGTACCGAGGAAATCATCCACCGGCGGCTGCAAAGTCGTGGGGCGGCCGCGCCGCAAGTTCAGGATCATCTGTTGCATGGAACTAGCCAAAAACCGGCCTTGCGCATCGGTGTCTGCGGCAAACACACTAAACCCCAGCATCACATAAGGCTTTGCCAGGTGTGCCGACGGACGGAACTGGGTGCGGTAAATATGGATGGCCTCCTGCATTTGCGCGGGAGCAAAATGGGAAGCAAAGGAAAACGGCAAACCCAGCGCAGCAGCGAGCGTTGCACCAAACAGGCTGGAACCCAGGATCCATACGGGTATTTGCGCACCTTCACCCGGAATGGCATGCACCGCCTGGCCGCCGTGGGTCACCGGCGTACCGGCAAAATAGGCCATCAACTCCACCACATCGCGCGGAAACTGGTTTTCATCCGCCCCCGGATTGCGCCGCAACGCCCTCGCTGTAGCCTGATCCGAGCCTGGCGCTCGCCCCAGGCCCAAATCAATCCGCCCGGGGAACAAAGCCTCCAGCGTGCCAAACTGTTCGGCGATCACCAAGGGCGAATGGTTCGGCAGCATGATGCCACCGGCACCCACACGTATCGTTTGCGTGCCAGCGGCCACATGGCCAATCACCACCGCGGTTGCCGCGCTCGCGATGCCGGAAATGCCGTGATGTTCCGCAACCCAATAGCGATGGTAGCCAAGACGCTCAGCGTGACGGGCTAGATCGAGAGAATTGGCCAGGGATTGCGCCGCTGTGCCACCGGCCACGATGGGCGAGAGATCAAGAACTGAAAAGGGGATCATCGGAAACCTTCAAGAAAATGAATGGTGAAAAAGTCAGGCAAAAGAGGACACCAGTTTAACGCTCAACAGAAAGCACCTGGCATGAGAATCATCGCCATAGACAATCAAAAGTCGCTTAAAAGATCCCTGTTTATGAAGACAAAACAAGGCACTACCACGTGTTGGCTTGATATAATCAGCGGTTTTCTGCGCTCCCACTCTTCTTCCATGCTGGTTTTTCGCGGCGTACCCTCTGTAGCCACCACCTCAACGGTACTCACCATCGGCAACTTCGATGGCGTGCATCGTGGCCATCGCGCCTTGCTTGGCCGTTTGATCGCCAAGGCCCGCGAGTGTGCCCTTCCCGCCACCTTGCTGACTTTTGATCCGCATCCGCGCGAATTTCTTAACCCTGCGCAAGCACCGGCGCGCTTATCCAACTTCCGCGAAAAAATGACCTTGCTGGCTGAGTGCGGCGTTGATCGCGTCCATGTGTGCCACTTTAACGCTGCGTTAGCTGAGATCACGGCAGAAGCCTTTATTGAAACCGTGCTGGTCAAAGGCCTCTCGGTACGCCACTTGATCATTGGCGACGACTTTTGTTTCGGCAAAGGCCGCAAGGGTAATTTCACCCTGTTCCAGCAAGCCGGCATTGACCATCGTTTCGGCACGGAAGCCATGCCCACCGTAGCCCATGTGGTGAACAGCCAGCCGCTGCGCATTTCCAGCTCCGCTGTGCGCGATGCGCTGGCAGCAGGCAATATCGAACAGGCGCGCGCCTTGCTGGGGCGTGCCTACGTAATGGCCGGTCGCGTGGTGCGTGGCGATAAAATCGGCCGCACGCTGGGCTTTCCCACGCTGAATTTGCGCATCAAACACACGCTGTTGCCCGTGACCGGCGTTTTCGCCGTTACTGTCTCCGGCCTGGATGCGCAACCCTTGCCGGGCGTGGCCAACATCGGCGTGCGCCCGACGGTCGCTGATGGTCTTAAGCCAGTGCTGGAAGTGCATCTGCTGAATTTTGATCGTGAAGTGTATGGCGCGCATGTCTCGGTTAACTTCCTGCACAAGCTCCGCAGCGAACAAAAATTTGCTTCGCTGGATGCCTTAAAGACGCAAATCGGCTGCGATGTACTCGCCGCCCGTGCTTATTTCGCCTCCTCATTCGACGCGCTTTAACGCAAATTCACGCAAATTTACGCAACAATAAAACCCATGGCTGATTACCGCAAAACCCTCAACATGCCCGACACGCCCTTTCCGATGCGTGGTGACTTGGCCAAGCGCGAACCGGGCTGGATCAAGGCCTGGCAAGAGCAGAAGCTGTACAACAAAATCCGCGCCGCCGCCAAAGGCCGCCCGCGCTTCGTGTTGCACGATGGGCCGCCGTATGCCAATGGCGATATTCATCTCGGCCATGCGGTGAATAAATTGTTGAAAGACATCATCGTGCGCTCGAAAACCCTGGCCGGGTTCGACGCGCCCTACGTGCCGGGCTGGGATTGCCACGGCTTGCCGATTGAACACAAGATCGAAGTGCTGCACGGCAAAAACCTGCCCGCCGACAAGGTGCGCGAACTGTGCCGCGCATTTGCCGCCGAGCAGGTCGAGATTCAGAAAAAAGGCTTCATCCGTTTGGGTGTGCTGGGTGATTGGGACAATCCTTACCTGACCATGAACTTTGCCAACGAAGCCGGCGAGATTCGCGCGCTGGCCGAAATGGTCAAGCAGGGCTGGGTGTTCAAGGGCTTAAAACCCGTCAACTGGTGTTTTGATTGCGGCTCGGCGCTGGCCGAGGCGGAAGTGGAATACATTGACAAGCAAAGCCCGGCGGTGGATGTGGGTTTTGTGTGCGCCGAGCCGGAAAAGCTCGCCGCAGCGTTCGGCCTCGCCGTATCACCAGCGCCAGCGCTCTGCGTCCCTTCGGGAACTTTTTACGCAGTTATCTGGACAACCACGCCGTGGACGATCCCCGCGAATCAGGCCTTCAACGTGCATCCTGAACTGGACTATGCGCTGGTTGAAACTTCGCGTGGCGTGTTGCTGTTGGCCAGTGAGTTGGTTGAGAGCTGTCTCACCCGTTACAAGCTAACGGGCAACGTGCTGGCCACCACGAAGGGCGCGGCGTTAACCGGCATTCACTTCCGCCATCCGCTGTACGAGCGCAGCGGCCCGGTGATTCCGGCGGATTACGTCGGCGTGGACGCCGGCACGGGCATCGTGCATGCCGCACCGGCCTATGGTGTGGAAGATTTCAACGCCTGCATGAGCCACGGTTTTACCTTTGACGACATCCTCAATCCCGTGCAGGGCAATGGCGTGTATGCAGCTGACCTGCCGTTTTTTGGTGGCATGCACATCTGGAAGGCGAATCCGAAAATCGTCGAAAAACTTGAGGAAGTCGGGGCACTTTTCTCGCATGAAAAAATCACGCACAGCTACATGCACTGCTGGCGGCATCGCACGCCAATCATTTATCGCGCCGCGCCGCAATGGTTCGTCGGCATGGATAGGGTGGCTAACCACCCTATCCATGCCGATGCCAGTGACAGCCATCCCCCCAGCCCCCTTTCCGGGAAAGGGGGCGATGAAAATGGGTCGCCTGTGGCGACAAAGGAAAAACAATCCAGCCTGCGCGAACTGGCTCTGCAAGGCATTGACGAAACCGCGTTCTACCCGGCTTGGGGGCAGGCGCGCTTGCGCGCCATGATCGCCAGCCGACCCGACTGGTGCATCTCGCGTCAGCGCAACTGGGGCGTGCCGATTCCTTTCTTCATCCACAAAGCCACGGGCGAACTGCATCCACGCACGGTGGAACTCATGGAACAAGTCGCGCAGCGCGTGGAAAAAGAAGGCATCGAAGCCTGGTTCAAATTACCTGCGGCAGAACTCTTGGGCGAAGAGGCGGAAAACTACCAAAAAATCAGCGACACGCTGGACGTGTGGTTCGATTCCGGCACTACGCACTGGCATGTGCTGCGCGGCTCGCATCCAGACGCGGCAAGCAATACCGGGCGCTGGGCGGACATGTATCTGGAAGGCTCGGACCAGCATCGCGGCTGGTTTCACTCATCGCTGTTGACCGGCTGCGCCATTGACGGCCACCCGCCGTATCAAAGCCTGCTCACCCACGGCTTCACGGTGGATGCGCAGGGGCGCAAGATGAGCAAATCGCTGGGCAATGGCATCGAGCCGCAGGAAATCGGCGACAAGCTGGGCGTCGAGATCCTGCGCCTGTGGCTGGCGGCGACCGACTACTCGGGCGAGTTGTCCATCTCGAAAGAAATTCTTGACCGCGTGGTGGAAGTGTATCGGCGCCTGCGCAACACGCTGCGCTTCTTGCTCGCCAACACGGCCGATTTTGACGCGAAAAAAGACCTGCTGCCGCCAGAAGACTGGCTGGAAATTGACCGCTATGCGTTAGCGCTCACGCAGCAGTTACACGAGCAATGCACGGCAAGTTATGCGCGCTTCGAGTTCCACACCATCGTGCAGGCGCTGCAAAACTTCTGCGCTGAAGACTTGGGCGCGTTTTATCTCGACATCCTCAAGGATCGCCTGTACACCACGGCTGCGGATTCACGCCCGCGCCGCGCGGCGCAAAGTGCGCTGTGGCACATCCTGCAATCCATCACGCGGCTCATGGCGCCTATCCTGGCTTTCACCGCCGAGGAAATCTGGCAGATCGCGGGGAACGGCGAGAGCGTGATGCTCTCCACCTGGCATGAATTGCCTGCGCTACCGGAAAAGTCGGCGCTGGTGACACGGTGGCAAATAGTGCGCGAAGTGAAAAGCCAGGTCTCGCGCACGCTGGAAGACCTGCGCACGGCCGGGCAAATTGGCTCGTCGCTGCAAGCGGAAGTTACCATCCACGCCAGCGGCGAAAAATACGAACTGCTGGCCAGCCTCGGCAGCGATATTCGTTACGTGATGATGTGTTCCAAAGTCACCCTGGTCCGTGTTGCCGATACGCCAAGCGAGTCGCTCACCGCGATCCCCAGCCCTTACACCAAGTGCGCCCGCTGCTGGCATTGGCGCGAGGATGTCGGGCAGCATGATCACACCGCAGAACATGCGGAACTGTGCTCACGCTGCGTGGATAACTTATTCGGCACGGGTGAAACACGTCATGCCGCTTAAATCCGCTACCGCATTCCGCCCTATCGCGCCCTGGCTCGCCCTCGCGGCGGTTGTCATTGGGATAGATCAGCTCAGCAAATGGTGGGTACTCACGCACTTTCACTATATGGAAAGTCTGCCCGTCACTTCGTTTTTCAACCTCTATCTCGTCTTCAACCCCGGCGCTGCGTTCAGCTTTTTGGCGGACGCCGGTGGCTGGCAGAAATGGTTTTTCATAGCCTTATCTTCCGCAGTATCGGTCTGGTTGCTCGCCTTGCTACGCCAACATACCCGACACGCCAACGAGCGACTCATGCCAACTGCCCTCTCGCTCATTCTCGGGGGAGCCATTGGCAACGTGATCGACCGCATTCGCCTGGATGCGGTGGTGGATTTTCTGGATTTTCATCTTGCCGGATATCACTTTCCTGCGTTCAATGTTGCAGATTCCGCTATTAGCATCGGCGTGGCGCTGATGCTGGTACATCAATTTTTCTTTTCTGCAAAATCCCATGACTGAGTATGTTCAACCCGACAGCCTGATCACGCTGAATTACCGCGTTGCCTCAACTGATGGCGAAGAGTGGATCAGCACTTTTGGGTTTTCGCCCGCAGTGATTCAACTCGGCTGCGGCGAGCTGGCTCCGCCTTTTGAAGCCTGCCTCATCGGCCAGGCCGTGGGCGCGCGTTGCGATGCCGTGCTTACGCCGGAAGCCACCTTCGGTCCGCGTCAGGCCGAGCTCATCCGTCGCGTCTCACGTGCGTCCTTGCCAGCCAATGCCGAAATGGAAATCAACGCCCGTGCCGAACTCACCTCTCCAGGCGGGCAAACGCTCTCTGGCATGATCCGTGAAATGGACAGTGAAACCGTGCTGATCGACTTTAATCACCCGCTGGCCGGAAAATCCATCCGCTTTGAAGCGGAAATTATTGGAGTGCTGTAATGCAAACTATCCTGCTTGCCAATCCCCGAGGTTTTTGCGCTGGCGTTGAGCGCGCGATTGCTATTGTTGAACAAGCGCTGCAAAAATTCGGCGCGCCAATTTACGTGCGGCATGAAGTCGTGCATAACCGTTTCGTCGTCGATGACCTGAAAGCCAAGGGCGCGATTTTTATCGAAGACCTGGCCGATGTGCCTGCTGGCGCCACGCTCATTTTCAGCGCCCACGGCGTCTCGCAAGCCGTGCGCGCTGAAGCGGCGGCCCGCGGCTTCAAGCTGTTTGACGCCACCTGCCCGCTGGTGACCAAAGTGCACCTGGAAGTTGCCCGCCTGCACAAGCAAGGCTATGAAATCGTCATGATCGGCCACAAGGGGCATCCGGAAGTCGAAGGCACGATGGGCCAGGCGACGGGTGGCATGCACCTGGTGGAAAACGTGGCCGATGTTGCCCTTCTGGCGCAAAAACTCGGCGCTGATGATACGGCGCGCGAGTCTTTAAAGCTGGCTTATGTGACGCAAACCACGCTTTCTGTGGACGACACAAACAATATTGTCGCGGCCTTGCAGCAGCAATTTCCCAGTATCGTCGGGCCAAAAAAAGATGACATCTGCTACGCCACACAAAACCGGCAGGATGCCGTCAAAGCCATGGCTAGCCGGATTGATGTGATGATCGTCGTCGGTTCAAAAAACAGCTCCAACTCCAACCGCCTGAGGGAAGTGGCGGAAACCGAAGGTATTCCGGCATATCTGGTTGATGACGCAGAACACATTAGCCCCGCATGGCTTATCGGCAAAAATGCGATCGGGGTCACCGCCGGTGCCTCAGCCCCCGAAGTGTTGGTGAATGGCGTAATCGCACGCCTCAAAACACTCGGGGCACATGATGTCGCGCTACTCGATGGCGTGGTTGAGAATGTTACTTTTGCTTTACCAAAGGAACTGGCTTAGCTTGACCCCCTAAAAAGGGCGCAAGTTCTGGCAATATATTTGCCACGGGCAAGCTGCCCGGTTCAAACCTTATCTCTACCAGCAGCTGGCTTTTAACGGGGTAATTTGCAATCAAGCCCGGCGCGTAAGTCTCATGGGAAAACGCTTCAATCACTGCATCATCAAAGCGCCCAGGTGGTTGCGATTCCATCACCTGATAAGAATCCACCGTGCCTTGTTCATTAATCATTAGCAGCACCACCACCTGGCCGGCGGTATTTTCTTCTTCTTTAGGATACTCAGGCCGAATCGGCTTGAGCGGGGTCGGGCGCCGGTGCAGGTAACGCGCTGAGTAATACCATGGCCCGGGCAAAAACCCTGGCGTTTGCGCCGCATTTTCAGCCGGTGGCAGCTTGCTGATATTTACCGATGTGCCTTCGGCTGGCCGTTGTTCAGTGGGTGGTGCATCTGAGCCGGAAGGTGTGGGCGCCACCACTGAATGCGGTGCGCTTTCTGCAATCCCCCGGGTTTGGATGGACGAGGGTAAAGGGGGCAGCAAGACTGCCGTCAGATGGCCGTGGTTACTGCCTTCCTGTTGCGGCAACAGCCTGAAAGCCATCAATCCGGTAGCACTCAGAATCACTAAATGAACCGCAACGGAAGTGGCCAGGCTGCCCAGCAGCCGAGACCATCTTTCCGTTGCCAAGTTTATGCATGCCTGCACAGACTACTGGATGATCTCGCGCCAGCTGATACGCTTACCAGTCGGCGGAGGTACATCAAAAGGTACCGAGGCAGTAATCTGTTGCCCACTCGAGGTTGTGACAATCACCACCACTTTGCCGCCCGGCAGACGGACAATATTGACACCTACTGCCAGTGACTCCGTTCCATCAGCACCTACCAGCCGACGCCCAACTGCGGCATCCGCGCTGCTCGAGACGGCATTGCCTGTGGCATTATTAAAATAGTTCAGCCAGCTATACCCACCAATATTGCAGGCATTGTTCTGCGGCACGTTGGTAGCGACCACCAGTGTGCCCAACTGCAACTTGATATCGATATTGACGCGCTCGCCCGTGTCCGGAAAATCAGCAAACCATCCGTCCGTCGAACCACACTGCGCCGTGCAACCGACCGTGCGAAAAGCAGCCGTACCAGAGCCTTGGTTAGTAATTGTCATGTGTTTTAATGTGGTACGCAGGCTGGTCAAAGACGTTGCCGTGAGCGGATCCCGCAGCGCCCAGATCGTCTGCGCTTGGGTATTGGAATTATCCGTGGTACCCAGATAACGACCTGTGCCCACATAAACGTGGGGGTACCCAGCAACCTCTGCCAATTCAGGACGGGTGGTAATAGGTTGAGGATTATTTGAGCTATCCACCAACGTAGCAAGCTTTGTCGCCTCTATGCCGGTGGGTGCCAAAATATCATTCACGTCAAACCGCCAGACATTGCCCAATAAGTCGACACCATAGACACGCTCGGTTTGATTATTGCGAATGGGATCTTCAACCCAGGCATTGATTTTATTCAGGCCGCTGGGGGTGGTAGCAGAACCAACACCCGTGCTGATCTTGTAAAGAATTTTTCCGGTCACTGCTTCGAGAACGTAGAGGTAGCCTACTCCATCGCCACTCACAGAAGGCGAGTTGACGTTGTTGTAACCCGAAGTGACAAACACCACCCAGCGGCCATCGCGCAGCTTGCTGATGATGGGATTGTTAAAGGTATAGCCGATATGGCAATCCGCAAACCAGGTGCTGGGTGTCGCAGCGTCGTAGCAGGTTGAACCATTTTTGAATTCCCACAACCCCTTGGGCGAGGCGGGATCAGTAATATCTACTGCGTAATAGCCTTTGCCACCCTTATTCAAGCCCCCCACCAGAATCGTTTTCCAGACGGTATCTGCCGGATCATAGACATCGCCAATAGTTGGCGTGCCATCCACAGAATAAGTGTGCTGATTGGCGTAATTTTCGCTGGCCAGCTTATACAAGCTAGGCAATACAATGGACGGAATCATGGCCCAGGCTTCTACACCACCATTGGTATCAACAAGGGATGTACCAGCATAAAACGCATGCAACATGCCATCGTTGGCGGCCGCATACACCATCGGGGTGCGCGAAGCATTGGCCGTTTTAAACGCCAGATACCCGGCGTCGTCATACTCGGCAAACGGTGCTTTGGCATACACCGGCTGGGCATTGATGATGTCGCCCAGGATATGTTCGCGCAGGCGGTACAACCGGTTGGCGTCATTGGCGACAAAATCCTCCAAACCGCGCTGCCCGCGCAGGAAGTTCACCAGGTTGGCGCCAGCCGCCAAACCCCGTTGATTGACTGATGCAGGCGGGGTAACACCGTCAGTCATGCTGGGATACTGGCTGAGCAGGCCGATTTGCGTACTCCCGAAATTTGCCTGTTCAGCTGCGTTGAGTGATGTCTGGGCAGCGCCAGTGGGTATGCCAGATGCATCACAGACGAAGGTATTCCAGGTGAATGGAACGAAATTATCAACCGCTCCTGTCCTGAACAGTTTGATGTCGCGCGTATCGCACGCCGCTTTGCCTTGGGTATCCAGCTTGCTCTGCGCCGACCAGACCACAGTGCCTCTGACCGTACCGGCAGATGCGGTAAGCGCATGTGTTACCGGATCAAACTCATCCTGCAGGACAATTTCATGCGCCTCCAGCTCGCCAGTCCACTTTTGCGTGACATACTTTGCGGTGTAGGCGAAGTTATCCCCAGCCACAGGCTCCAGGTTGGACGTCGCTGCCGCAGCTGCCGAGGCGATGCGTGCGCTGACGCCGGCCAATGCGGTGGTCAGGCTGTTGACCACGGAATCCGGATTGCCCGCGCTGAAATACTGGCCACGACCATTGACGGCGGCATGCCAAAGGTCGTCAAGCGCCGTCGGGCTGTCCGCAACCGGCACCGGCCAGTTAATTGAACCTGTGCGAATGTTGACGAAGGTGCCAGCAATATCGCTTTTGTAGGTTGGCGAGTAGCTCAAGTTGCCTGATAAACCCAGCCCCATAGTAAAGGTGGTCATGTGCTGCCATTGAGCCTTGTCGTCCTCGGGGGTGCCACCGGTTGAAGGCACGTTGTTGTCGCACACATCGGTACCCAGCGCACCGGTGCAGTTGCTCAGTGTTGAATTACGCAAGTCCGTTTTGTAATAGTACTGAGCAACGTCAGCCAGCGAGTTGCTGCTGCCGCCGCTGGCGGACGTCAATTCACAGGGCCAGGCACCGCTGACGTTGCAGGTACTTTGTGCCCCAGCGATGGGAGTAGTGCCGGTGATGCTTGCAGGGTTTGGAGAAGGCAGGGTTAGGCCGGACAGGCAGCTGGTTTCGGTGGTCCATCCCGTGGAGCTCGTTGTCGGCCCACTGATGATTGATCCGCTCTGGCTCGGCCCGGGATACGTGGTGGCCACATCGTTGTAGCGGTACTGCCGTTTTTTCTTGCCGCCACTGCATCCGGAGCTTGTAAGCCGATACTCTTTTTTCAGTTCATGCCAGACGTACGAAGTGGTCGCCCCATCAAAAATCGGCCTTGGCGAGACGGCGAATTTCACTGCGGGCGGATTATAGGCGTCGAGTTCGGAAATAACACCGTCTTGGTTGTCCATGTCGGTCGTGCCATCCATTTTCTCCCCGCCGGAGCCGTTCCAGTAGCCGTCGGTAGTCAGGATGTTGAAGTTTTGCTGACAGGAATACTGCACCGGGTCGCCCGTCATGCCGTTGTTGATGGTGTTGGTCTTGCCCGCGAAATAGCGACCGGCGCGGGATAGTGCCTGACGCAAGGGCGTGCTGCCGTTGGAGGCTTGTGCATAAAGCTTGGTGAACCAGGCGTCTTTTTGTGTCGTATCGAAATCGGCAATAGTCAGGAACTTTGATGCGACGACAGGGTTGCCTGGATTGATGGTAATGAAGCCAACGCGATAGGTATCGCTCAGACCGACAAAGGCCCGCCCGGTAGCCGACTTCATCATATACATACGCTTGCGGTAGTAGCTGTACCAGTTGGCAAAGTTCTGGCGCTCATCGGTCGCGCTGGGGCCGGAGGTTGCGGAGACCACCACCTTGCGCCACAGCGCGGTCTTGCTGGCCGCTGCACAAGTAGTGGTGTAGCGGGAGCCGTCAGTGCAAATTTCCTTCGTAGTTGAATCTGAGCTGCTGGCGAGTGTTTTCTGGCAGTCACCCGTGAGGGGGGCAAGTGTTGTAGCGCCAAGATAAGTCCAGTAATACGCAGCTTGCGCTGCATCGCTGCCGTAGCCATAGCCTAAATCATCGTTATATGCCCTGAAACTGGTGCTCAGATTGGTCGTAGCTGAGCTTGAAGGATCATAGCTATGAAAGCCATCGTAATAGGCGGCGGTAAAGCTTATCGGCGTTGCCGAATTAACATCATCTCCCGTACTGGTCTTGGGGACGATGTAAGTGGTATTCGGGTTGTAATAGACGAGATTGCACTGGGCGTTGCGAAAGCCGACCTTATTCGTATGGCTGGATAGGCCATCCGGCATGAATTCCCAATTCATCGAGCCCGAATCATCGAACGTGAACAGGATGTTCGGCTTGACCTGGGTGGAGGATGCGCTGGCCAGCGGGTTGTCGGCGATGTCGGTCAGCGCCGCGTGCGCCATAAAAGAAGCCACCAGTGCAGTGACGGCTGCAAGAAAAGATAGCGCGGGTCGAATAATAGTGACGTGCTTCATGAGCATTCTCCTAGTTAATACATGATTGCCTGTGTATAGACCATGGTGTTGGTCGGGCCTTGCACACGTGTCGTGACTCGAAAATACGGCTGAAAGGTGTTGGACAAGGGCTGCGAGCCGTAACTGGCAGCGCTATGTGAGCCACCGGCCAGGGTGGATCCGATGGTGACGCATTGTTGACCCGCCGCATTAATAGCGCCTGGCACCTGGCACATGCGGTGGATGACATAGCGCACCTCATTGCCGGCGCCATCATCATTGGTGGCGACGGCCGAGTTGGTCCAGTTATAAGTCAGCGGGTCAAATTCTGATGGCGCAGGCGTAGTGCCGCAGTTGTCGGGGATGCCGTCATTATCGGCGTCGGGGATGTCGCTGGCATTCAGCGAGGTATTGCACCATCCTGGATAGTAGGCATTGGCAACATCCCCCTCCTCCAACGCAACAGAACCCTGAGCGACCAACCAAGTACGTGCCGACTCAATGCCACGGTCAGCGGCCACTGCGGCCGTTCGCTTAAAACCCAGATTGCGCGCAATAATCAAGCCACTGCCAATTTGCCGATACATCACAATACCCGCCAGTGTCATGGCAATCAGCATGATGAGCGCGAGCAGCAAGACCACGCCACGCTGCGCCTGGATTTTTGCTTGAATAACCCGCCGTTGCCGAAAATGCATGTTGTGGCTTTTCATGACATGCCCCAAACGAGGTTGCGTAGCGGGACCACCGTTTCATAGACCCGGTAGCGGTAGCTCCGCCAGTTGTTGGGCGTCGGCTTACCTGTACCATCCAGCGGGTTAGTATCTGGCGTGTCATCAACATTGCGCATGGTGAAAGTCCGTATGGGAACAGCCTCGCGCGCCCAGGCAGGCGCCACAGGAGTAACTGCCGTTGTTTCATATTGCTGGCTGCGCGCCAGCAAGGCAACTCGAACAGCCCGCAGTTGCCGCCAGTCAGCAGCCGTGGCTGGTGTAACCGTAGTCCATTCAGCGGCACTGACAACACCATCAGCATCAGCGTCCACGCCATATTCTGCCTGCAAATCGACAATGCCTTCGGCGACCTCGGTCGGGGCAACCTGATTAGCCAGGGTGTTGTTAACAGTCAAAAAGCGTCGATTGGTGATCTGCCAAACATTGAG
>ENA-UPTA01001402-UPTA01001402.1-activated-sludge-metagenome-genome-assembly--contig:-NODE-1402-length-26751-cov-8.405004_pt1 | contig 26751 bp, 25 predicted proteins | sample MGYA00238184_ERZ773361 | MGnify/ENA primary metagenome ERZ773361 (study PRJEB29100, sample SAMN05720205) | activated sludge metagenome | isolation source: anaerobic digester from wastewater... | reverse complement strand
TTGTCGATGTAAGTGTTGACTATCCAGCATAAATTAATTAGTACATTTATAACTCAGTTACAGATTCCTGTGCATAAATGCTCTTTGCTTTCTTTGCAACCTGCTGTATTTCTTTCTTATTAGGATGACCTAACCTGACAAAAAGGATTCCTCCTGGACAGGTTATTTCATCAATAAGCGGTATTTCTTTCTCAGTTAATATGTCTCTTAACTGCTTTTGGCATCTTCCGCTTTCAGATGCACTGCTTGTTACAAGAACCGTTTTCCCAACCATATCTTTATCCAGTTTGTTAACAAATGCTACTAAAACAGGATTACATGCTCCGCCATATATCCCTCCGACAATGAATAGAAGATCTGCCTTTTCAGGTTTTGACTCTTCTGATACATTTACAGCTTCAATGCCAAGTTCCTCTGCAATAGCCATTGCCAGTTTTTTTGAATGTTTTGTCATTGTTGCGTATACGATACTTACCTTACTCATAATCTTTTCCCCCTATTTTTTCTGGCAAGTCGGACAATAATATATGTTCCCGCCCATGTATGCTTCTTTAATAATGTTGCCTTCACATACCTTGCAGGGGTCATTTATTGTCTTTGCGGACAGTTTGGTACAGTAGCCTCCATTGTTCCCAAAGAGATCTTTTTCTGTATCTCTTCCTCCCTTATCAGTTATTTCCTTAAGAGTATTCTTTACTGACTTAAAAACTAAAATAAATTCATCATCAGACAATGTACCCATTTTGCGTCTTGGGTGTATCTTCGCATTGAATAAAATATCCTGCAATACCCCGTTTCCAAGCCCTGGTATTCTCTGCTTCGTCGCTAAGAACTCCTTTATGGATATTTTCTTTTCTTCTTCTGAATATAGAGACTTAAAATATTCAAAATCAAACTTATCAGATAAGGGATCAGTTTTGCTTCTGGCTATATCATTATATTTTTCAGTCTGACCATCTTTCAATGCCCACAATGAGCCATACATCTGTATGGTACAAACTAAATAGGTATTATCATCAAACATTAATAAAAGCTGATGCTTTTTTGGAAGATCTTTTTCCTCTTTGTAATATGTAACATTAGTGCCATCACTGAAGATAAGCCTTACACCTTCAAGATGAAGTTCAACCATTCCACCATGTGACTCTGCTTCTACTACCTTTTTATTAATAAGCAAAGAAGGATAATCTTTGGGTTCACCTGTAAACCATGCAAATTTATGTGGTGAGAAGTTTGCAACAACACCTGCAATCTTTTTGCCTATTAATGTTTTATTAATCTGTTTTTCCAGTGTTCTGCTTTCGGGTAATTCCATCATGATTGTTCACCGCCTTACAAAAATTTCTGTACTTTTATTTTATTGTCAAATAATACTGTCATTCTACCAATCGCTTATTATCCAGTCAATCCATTATGATAAGATAATTTGAGTAATTTGAGCACTTATTACCCATTCTATTGACAATTTTCATCTTCTATGGAAAAATACATGTAATTTAGTTTAAAACACTGCAAATCTGCTTAACCTTTTTTGCATATATCTGTAATTACACTTTCACATGATTTTATAGAAGGGAGACGCAATGGCTGGATTAATGATACATCTGCTTATGGCAGAAAAACTTGATATCAATAGAAGCATATCGTACTATATCGGAAATATCGCACCAGATGCAGTATCTGACTGGAAGAGTAAGGATATTACTCATTTCAGAAATGAAGAAGACAGAAACAAATCATTATCTGATCTGGCCATTAAGACATCTCCATCTGATGATTTTGCTGAAGGGGTCTTGCTGCACCTGTATACTGACTGGCGCTGGGATTTACTTGCAAGAGATGAATTTATAAAGAAGACTGGTGAAGACTGGCTATATAATTACCGTCATGAACTGGCTTTATCAAGCAGTTATGCCTACCACAATACCTCATGGGCTAAAGATATTTGGAATAAAATGAGCTTATGCGACATATCATTGTACAATAAAGTATCAGGTGCTACAGCAGATGAAATTCATGACCTGATAGTTCGCAACAAGCACTGGCATGCAAACAATATCACTAATTTCTCTGATGCCTTTCCACCAGAGTTTATCGAGAATTTTATAAATACTGTCTCTGATGAGTATGTCAATTGGAAAATCCAGCATGAAATTACCTACTACAATTCTTCACCTTGTGTTTTTGAAGATTTTATTGATATCCCGCTTATGTCAGATAGCGAACTGAGATTAGAATGCATAGCTAAAAAACCTGCTATACCGGAAAAGAAATGGGTTCCTGGTTATGTGTTTAAAATTTGCAGGAACGATAACCGTGTTGGAGAACTGAATGTTCGTATCGGCTATAGAGACAGCCTGTATTACGGAGGGCAGATAGGTTATGGAATAGATGAACAATACCGTGGCCATCACTATGCAGAAAGAGCATGCAGATTACTTGTACCTCTTCTAAAAGCTCATGGAATGGAAAGAGTATTAATAACTAATAACCATACAAACAAAGCATCTCAAAGAACATGTGAAAGGCTTGGAGCAAAACTGATACGAGTGGCTCCTGTACCGCAATGGCACGACCTGTATGAAGAGGGAAACAGGCTGGAGAATATTTTCGAATGGAAAATAGAGTGATTAATCACATAATTATATGATATTACATGATTATACCAAATTAACCAGTTTTCTTGATACCATACTCTATAAGGTTCATCATGGTGCAGACATTATCATATATCTGTTCATCTGTCTGGTCAGGAGATATGAGAAGATCAATTCTTTCAATGAGGATATTTATGAAATCCGCTAAAAGTTTGCTGTTTACATCAGAGCGAATCTTTCCTGTTTTCTTTGCTTCTTCCACCCAGGTATATATTTCATCGGTATAATAACCACCAAAACACTCATGAACAAAGTTTTTAACCTCTTCACTTTCTTTAATATATATCCTCCAGAAGTCATAATATCTTTTTTCCATACGCGCAAATTTCAAAGCAAGAATAGTCTTTTCCCTGAGTGAAGCAAAAAAATCATCCTTTTCTGATGTTGTTGCATTACTTGCTATCATTTCAGCTTTTCTCATACCGATATAGTAGAAAAGGGAAAGATACAGATCCTTTTTATCATAAAATCTGTAGTAGAAACTTCCCTTTCTCATATCAGCTCCTTTAATAATCTCATTCAATGAAGCCTCATTGTATGAACACTTTGAGAATTCATCAAGAACACTTTCCAGAAGAAGTCTGTTGGTTTCTAAAGGATTCTCTTTTTTGTCATCAAACCACTTAATGCCTTTCATTAATCCTCTTCTAGGTTCCTCTCTTTATGTTCTTTCTTCTCTTTCTGTTTCTTAAGCCATGCTCCGCCTACCTTAACCTTTAAGAACACTAATACTACTACTGCTAAACCTATTAATACCCACCAATACCACTGCATTACTTATTCCTCCTTGCAACCATATTTGTTTTTTTCGAAAACAGCATCACTGCTGCAATAAACCATGGAATAGCTGTTATTGCTGTTAATATCATATTCAGTATCGCGCCTTTGTTATCCAGTACATTCTGTATTGCCGTATACTGCCAGTACATAGGAAGAAGGTAGTACAAAAAGTGCCATTTGTCAGGAACGAATACTGATGATATCCCTATTATCATAGATAAAGGCATCAAAAGCTTCATAACTCCAACTGCCGATACCTGATTTTCTGCCATTGCAGGAGTTATGAAAGTTATAAATCCTGTAAAGAAAGTACTGAAAAGTGTCACAAGCAAAAGCATCAGAAGCATCTCGGTTTTCCCCATAATTAATGCGGCTATTGCTACACTGAGTAATGCGTAAATTGTTGCAGATATGAGTTTCTGAGCAACAAATCCCCACAAGCCTATTGGGCTTATCGAATACGCATGTATTACTTTGGTCTCTCTTTCAGCCACTCCGTTAAGACCCATTAAAGATCCGCCTATAAACATAGCTAATAGTATCACGCTTACAATAGCAATATCATAAGCCATTGGAGTCTTTGAAACAACTTCTTCGTTGACATACCCTACAGGATCCTGTGCAAGAGCTTTTGATACAAGATACGACATGCCCTGATCAAAACCCTGTTCTTCATTACCTTCAGTGAGTATATATATCTTGCCGTCCTTACTGTATACGCCAGCTACCGAATCCATACCTTTTATTCGTTTTTCAAGACTTAGAAAGTCATCAACATATTCAACATCACCGACCGCTTCTAATCTTGTCTGCTGCTCATTTGTAAGACTGTTATCTGTTACGAAAGCAGCTGATGTCCCACTAATTTGTCCGAATATAGCCAGCATTATCACTGATAGAAGAGCCGGCGCTCCTAAAAGAGCTATAGATATGCCATCTCGGGTTATTATCTTGAATTCCCTGCATATATTTATCCATAAGCCTTTCATGCGTTCCTGCCTCCTCTTTTAAGATAAAATATCCTTATAAACTGATAAGTGATAAGATATGCCGCTATAAGCCATATACCCATTGATAATATAACTGGCAGAATCTCTCCTGGCTGTTTGAAAAGTATCTTCTCTAATTCAAACAGTATGTAATATGAAGGTGTTAATTTTATCCAGTTAGGAGAGTATGAAGGCATCATGTAGCTCATGACAGGCATCATATTCACCATCAATATTATTGCTATTGAGAAGAACCATTCTCCCAGTGTCTTGAAGAATACTGAAAATGCCATTCCAAGCAGTATAAAAATGCAGGATCCAAAGAAGGAGATAGCTATAAGGCTTAAAAAGTTATAGTTAAATCCTACACATGTTATTGCCATCAGCAAAGCATAGACCGTTCCTATAAACGCTAAAAGTGTAGTCTTAGAAAGTATATACAGATTCACACTGATTGGTGAGATTCTAAGAGCAAGCAGAGTACTTTCCTCTTTTTCAGCCAGCATCAAAGCTCCTACAAGTATTAAGCCTACTATAAGGGCTTCAAAAGCTATAAATACGGGAACCATTCTCTGGTTAAAAGGAATTGGCTGCTGGTCTTCATAAAGTTTTAGCGATTCAACCTGTGTAAACCCCTTAGAAAAGACCATGACTGCTATCGCATTTATATTCCTGTCTGATATGCCGTTATGGACTATCACAGGCGTATTATCTTCATTAAGGTATATTCCTATACCTCCTTCATCAACTGCATCATACAGAAGCTCCATAGAACTAACTTCATTGAACCCATATTCACTCATCCCGAATGTGACAAGCTCATGTTCTTCCACCTGCATATCTTTTGGCAGAAGAAAAAGTGTCACAACAATTATCAAAACAAGCGTAATGGATATCACTATGAAAAGCGAATTCTTAAGAAGCCTTTTAAGGTCCAGCATCCAAAGAGAAAAAAAGCCTTTCATTAAATCAGCTCCTTTCCGGTAACTTTAATGAATATATCTTCAAGTGTAGCTTCAGAAGTATGCATTTTCAACACCTCATGATTCATAAGAAAATCACTTATTTTTTCTTTATCCTCAAGAGGTATTATCGAACTCTTTTCCTTGTTATTATCCAAATAATCTATCTTAACCTGCTTAGTTCCATATTTCAGCTTTAATGCATTAGGTGAATCAATGGCTTCTACCTTGCCTTCAGATATGAATGCAACTGTGTCACACAATCTGTCAGCAAGCTCCATATTATGCGTAGTCAGAATAATTGTGGCTCCACGTTTCTTTTGCTCAAGTATAATCTTTTGAATCATTAATGAATTTGAAGGGTCAAGCCCGTTAGTTGGTTCATCTAGGAACATAAATTTAGGATTATTTATTAGAGAACGTACAAAAGTAAGCCTTTGTTTCATACCTTTAGAATATTCTCCGCTTTTTTTGTTCGCATCCTCTTTTAACCCAACACTTTCAAGAAGCATCATTGGATCTAAGGTATCTACTGAATACAGCGCAGCGTAATACTTTAAATTTTCATAACCAGTAAGCGTTTTATAGACATTCGGATGCTCAAAAGAAACTCCTATACTGTTAAAGAAATCCTTTTTCTGCTCCTTAATGGAAACACCATCATACAAAACATCTCCTTTTTGAATTTTCAGAATACCTGTCATAATATTCTGCATCGTAGATTTCCCTGCTCCTGAAGGTCCTAAAAATCCGAATATTTCTCCTTTGTTCATTTTAAAGGATATGTCGGATACCGCATAATTCCCTTTGTTTGAATAATCATGATAAACATTCTTTACATCAATCATGTTATACCCCTTTCTTTGCCAACCTACTAAACATAGATGTTTAGCACATTTGACCGTTCGGTCTTTTGTGACCGTTCGATCAGTTATGACCGCTTTGTCATTTTTGACCGGTTGGTCAAGAACATAGTACCACTACTTGACCAGTTGGTCAATAGGTAAAGTAATTTTTTATAGTTTGCTACAATTACTTATTTAATAGCCACTCTATTAAATTAATATGTAGAATTCCATTGTAATTTGCATTTGGAATAATATCATCAAGAGTTAGCAGGTATTTTGGGTGATTATCAGATATTTTCATTAGAGGACTAATTTCCCTTGTCATTGTATTTTTATCAAGTACTGATGCTGAGACCTGATAATACTCATTTCCTTTTACTCCGCTCACTACGAAATCAATCTCTTTATCAATTAACTTACCAATATGGATTTTGTACCCTCTTCGCATAAGCTCAAGATATACTAAATTCTCCAGCAAATGACCCAAATCGGAAGCTGAGCCTGTTAGCAGCATATTCCTTAGTCCTGTATCCACAATGTAATATTTACCTAATGTCTTTAAGTACTGTTTCCCTTTAATATCATAGCGATCCGCTTTGTAAAAAACATAGCTTTGATTCAATGCACGAATATAACTGTCAACAGTGTTTACAGATATCTTCCTGCCACTTGAATTGATTGTATCACTTACCTTTTTTGCTGATACAGGGCTTCCGATATTACTGCTTAGAAATTTTATTATACTTTCAAGTACAGAAATGTCAGTTATACTTTCTCTGGTTGCGACATCTTTTATAAGTATTGTATTATATATCCCTTCAAGATAGGTCCTAATAATGGTGTCTTTTTTTTCAAGACCTGCTACATAAGGAAATGACCCATACCTTAGATAATCGTTAAATGCTGTTCTGATATTCTTTTCTTTGCTGAAATCAAGATATTCTGTAAAGGATAGGGGCAGCATCGATATTTCTATGTATCTTCCTGATAAAAGTGTAGCAAGTTCTCCTGAAAGCATTACCGCATTTGAACCTGTAATATATAAGTCAACATTTTCCTTAATATATAGGCTGTCGATAACTTTTTCAAAAAACTTACACTGTTGAACTTCATCTATAAAAATGTAAGTGTACTTACCCTTTACAAGTCTTTCTTTTATATAGTCATATAGGGCTTTATAATCAAGTAGATTTTCATGTTCTATTTCTTCAAGATTAACATATATAATCTGATTTTCTGATACTCCCGAATCTATTAAATAATTTATATATAAGGAAAAAAGAGTTGATTTACCGCATCTTCTAACCCCGGTAACAACTTTGATTATCTGTTTTTCGCGCCACTTTTTAAGAGTATCTAGATATTCTTTTCTTTGAACTATCATATGGTTGTCCTCCTTATTAAGTAGAGCATAACAGAATTACTGCTTTAAGTCAAAAGTTTTTTCACATTAGAGAAAAAAGTTTCATTTTTTAAAAGTTTTTTCTCTCTGGTGAAAAAATATCACTCAAATAGCCTCCTTTGCTTAAAATGATATTTTTTGAAGTCCATTGTTTAAATATATGCTTAATGATATAGTTGATGTGTATAGATGTTTTTTCTCAGGAGCAATCTCTTTGAGTATATAGATTCATAAGAACCTTTTATACATAATAACCAGGGAGGATGCTCATGAAACAAGAAATTTATAATGAACCCAGATTCACAGACTTTCGACAGCTCATAAACCACAGCGCGGATAAATACGGAAAAAGAATAGCTTTTAAGATCAAAACTTCAGATAGCTATATGTATATTACTTATAAACAATTGAAAGAGCGTTTTTATACTTTATGTAATGAATTCATATCATCAGGTCTTTTGGGAAAAAGAATAGCCATAATAGGAAAAAACAGTTTTGAATGGGTTTTGTCCTATCTTGCAGCAGCTACAATCGGAGTTGCTGTTCCTTTAGACAAAGAGATTCATCCTGATGATGCAAAAGCATTTATGGAATCAGCTGAATGTGAAGCAATATGTTATGGAAGTTCATATGCTGAAAATATACATACCTTATTGTCTGAAAATGTAAAAGCTTTTTCTTTTACAGAAATAATGAGTATGTCTGAACCTGCAAAATCTATAGATTTCTCGACTGTTGACAACATTAAAATAGAAAAAGATGAAATGCGTGTACTTATCTTTACTTCAGGGACAACAGGCAGTGCAAAAGGAGTTTGCCTTTCACAGTACAACCTGTGTTCTAATATCCACTCAACAGTCTCTGTGGTAAGAATCAGACAGAATGACACAACTTTATCTATTCTTCCTCTGCATCATACATACGAATGTACATTAGACTGCCTTCTAATCTTATCAAGAGGTGCAATGATTACATACTGTGACGGAGTGACAGAAATAGCAAAGAACTTCGTAGAATACAGTCCTTCAATACTAGTAGTCGTACCTGCTCTTTTGAAGCTGCTAAATAAAAGGATTACGAAATCGATTATTAAATCCTGTCCCGATAAATACAAGGAATTTTATAAAACAGAATCACTTGCAGAAGCACTACGCAAGACCCCATATATAATCCGTAAGATAATTTGCTCAAAAGTGCGCAAATCTCTCGGTGGAAGAATACGGTTATTCATAGTTGGAGCAGCGGAACTGGACACATCTTTAGTAGATGATTTTGCAGAACTTGGTATTCGCACATTACAAGGATACGGTCTTACAGAATGTTCGCCTTTGCTTGCAGGTAATAATGATTTCTACTTAAATGCTGCTTCAACAGGAATAGCAATACCAGGTGTTACATTAAAAATCGACAATCCGAACGAAGCCGGAGTCGGTGAGATTCTTGCTAAAGGCGAAAATATTATGCTTGGCTACTACAAAGATCAGGAAGCTACTGATTATGTACTTCGTGATGGGTGGTTCCACACTGGTGATCTTGGATGTATGGATCCTGATGGCGCCCTATATATAAAGGGAAGAATTAAAAATGTTATTGTCACACAGAACGGCAAGAACATTTATCCTGAAGAATTGGAAAACCGTTTAATGCAGTTTCCTGAGATTGGCGAGGTTCTTGTATTGGGATCAGTACAGAAAGACGACATACTGGTTAAAGCAAAAATATTCCCAAACCTTGACGTTCTCAAAGAAAAACTAGGTCGTCTGCCAAGCGGAGAAGACATACATGCTGCAATAACTGATATTATAAGAGACATAAATAAAAAGATCCCTACATACAAACAGATAAAAGAAACTGAAATTCTTACAAATGTACTGGAGAAAACGACAACCCAGAAGATAAAACGTTTCGGTTCAAATATGAAGTAACACATAAAAAAATATTCCATGCCTTCTTTATACAATAATGAGAGATAAAGAAGGCTTTTTTATTTCATCTTAACATTTTACATATATTTAACATTTGAATGTACCTAGACTTTACATTGACAATGTATTCTTTAACCATGAAAAAGAAAATGATTGATTTAAAGAGAAAAGTGGAGGAAAGAAGAATGAAAAAAGTAATAACAATAGTTATTAGCTTAATATTAGCGCTTGCTATGTTTAGCGGGTGCACACAGAAAGGTTTTGAACATGAAACTGCTATTACAGTAATAACTCGTGAAGAAGGTTCAGGAACAAGAGGTGCTTTTATAGAACTCTTTGAGATTGAAAAGAAAAATTCCGACGGCGTGAAAGTTGATCATACAATAGCTAGTGCAGATACGAATTCCAGCACCGGTGTTGTTTTAGCTTCTGTATCTCAGAATATGTATGCGATAGGATATATATCCTTAGGATCATTGAATAATACAGTAAAAGCTTTAAAGATTGACGGAGCTGATGCGACAGTTGAGAATATAAAGAGCGGAGCATACAAAGTTTCCCGTCCTTTCAATATTGCAGTGAAAGAAGGACTGTCAGAGGTTGCACAGGACTTCGTAAACTACATATTATCAAAAGAAGGACAAGCAGTTGTAGAAGATGCAGGATATATATCTGCTGTAACAGGAGAATCCTATTCTGGAATAAAGCCTTCTGGTAAAGTAACAGTAGCAGGTTCATCTTCTGTAACACCAGTTATGGAAAAACTAAAGGAAGCATATGTAAAGCTTAATCCAAATGCAGTTATAGAGATTAATCAGTCCGATTCCACCACAGGCGTTAATAGCGCTATAGATGGAATATGTGACATAGGAATGGCTTCAAGAGCTCTTAAAACAAGCGAAGTTGAAAAGGGAGTCACACCTACTGTAATAGCTATAGATGGTATAGCTGTAATAGTAAATAACGATAATCCTGTAACTGGGATGACAAAAGAAGAAGTTACCAAGATATATATCGGTGAGATAACAATCTGGTCAGAAATTGGAAATGAATAATCTAAGTAACAAAAAAAGCAAGAGCATAAAGGAAAACATCATGAAGGCGATATTCTTTGCAAGCGCCTTCATGTCTGTATTCTCAGTACTGCTCATATGCATATTCCTCTTTGCCAATGGGCTTCCGGCAATGGCGGAAATCGGTTTTCTCGAATTCCTCTTAGGCAGAGAGTGGAGACCTGGAAATGATATATACGGGATATTCCCAATGATCATAGGAAGCCTTTATGTAACAGCAGGAGCATTAGCGATAGGTGTTCCTATCGGAGTTCTTACCGCAGTATTCATGGCAAGATTCTGCCCTGCTAAATTGTATAAGATAATCAAGCCAGTCATAAACCTGCTTGCAGGAATACCCTCTGTGGTATATGGCTTTTTCGGGCTTATGGTAATAGTGCCGTTTATTAGGAATACTTTCAAGGTCAGCGGAACAAGCATGTTAGCAGCTTCCGTCGTCCTTGGTATCATGATACTTCCTACCATAATCGGCATGTCAGAAGCAGCCATAAGAGCAGTACCCGACAGTTATTACGAAGGTTCATTGGCACTAGGCGCAAGCCACGAAAGAAGCGTGTTCTATTCAATGCTTCCGGCTGCAAAATCTGGAATCCTGTCGAGCATAATACTCGGTATGGGCAGAGCCGTAGGTGAAACAATGGCAGTCGTAATGGTAGCCGGAAACCAGGCAGTAATGCCTTCAGGATTACTAAAAGGTTTGAGGACTCTTACAGCTAATATCGTAATGGAGATGGGATATGCAGCTGACCTGCACAGAGAAGCACTCATTGCCACTGCAGTCGTCCTCTTTGTTTTCATTCTAATAATAAACTTGATCTTTTCAGTTATTAAGAAAGGAATTAAGTCATGAAACGTGCAAAGAGCCAGACGATTTTCTTAAGAAGCATAGTATATATCGCAGCAGCAATTACAATAGTAACTGTTGTAGGTATTTTAGTATATATATTGATTAAAGGACTTCCCCATATATCATGGGATCTGTTCGCATTCAAATACACATCAGAAAATGTATCCTTATTCCCTGCCCTTGTTAACACATTTACAATGACAATCACAGCTTTATTAATGGCTGCTCCTTTAGGCATATTCTCCGGAATTTATCTTGTTGAATATGCTAATCGTAATAGTAAAAGCGTGAAGGTCATAAGGATAACGACAGAAACGCTTTCAGGTATACCCTCCATAGTTTACGGGTTATTTGGTTACCTTCTCTTTGTGGCTACTTTAGGCTGGGGTTATTCCATGCTGGCAGGAGCTTTCTCTTTGGCAATAATGATACTTCCTGTGATTATACGTTCCACAGAGGAGTCATTAAAGAGCGTTCCAGATTCATACAGGGAAGGCAGTTTCGGGTTAGGTGCTGGAAAATTAAGAACGGTTTTCAAGATAGTTTTACCAGCAGCAATGCCTGGTATACTTGCAGGAATAATACTATCAATAGGAAGGATAGTTGGCGAAACAGCTGTACTGATTTACACATCTGGAACAGTAGCCCAGATACCAAAAAGCCTAATGGGTTCAGGAAGAACCCTTTCAGTACATCTGTACGCTTTATGGTCAGAGGGTATGAATACCGAGTCAGCATATGCTACAGCAGTAGTATTAGTTGTTACAGTCATATTTTTAAATGCCATGTCAGCTTATGTAGCAAAGAAATTCACGAAAGGAAAAAAGAATGGATAAATTCAAAATTGAAAAACTTGATCTATATTACGATTCATTCCAGGCATTAAAGAATGTAAACATATCGATTCCAAAGAATGAGATTACAGCTTTTATCGGGCCATCAGGCTGTGGTAAGTCAACTCTGCTAAAAACACTTAACAGAATGAATGACCTTATAGAAGGCTGTAAAATACAGGGCAAAGTACTGTTAGATGGGATTAACATATATGGAAGTATAGATATCAACCTTTTAAGGAAGCGCGTAGGCATGGTTTTTCAGAAACCTAACCCATTTCCAATGAGTGTTTACGATAACATAGCTTATGGACCAAGAACTCATGGCATAAAATCAAAAACAAAGCTTGATGAGCTAGTGGAGAGATCATTGACTGATGCTGCTATTTTTGATGAGGTCAAAGATCGTTTAAGGAAAAGCGCTCTTGAACTTTCTGGTGGACAGCAGCAGAGACTATGCATTGCCAGAGCTCTTGCAGTAGAGCCTGATGTTTTGCTTATGGATGAACCTACAAGCGCACTTGACCCAATATCCACATCAAAAATTGAAGACCTTGTACTAGAATTAAAAAGCAGATATACTATTGTCATAGTGACACACAATATGCAGCAGGCTACAAGGATATCTGATAAGACAGCATTTTTCCTACTTGGTGAAATCATTGAAATGAGCGATACTGAAAGCCTTTTCTCAAAACCAAAAGATATTCGTACTGAAAACTATATAACAGGGAGGTTTGGATGATGCGTAATAAATTTGATATGCAGTTAGAGGCATTGAACAATAGCCTGATCAGCATGGGAGCAATGTGTGAAACAGCCATTGCTTCAGCAGTAAAAGCATTATTGGAAAACGATCTCATACTTGCAAAAAAGGTGATGGAATCAGTCAGAGACATTAATCAGTCTGAGAAAGATATTGAAGCAATGTGCTTAAAACTCATACTGCAGCAACAGCCAGTTGCCAAAGACTTGCGACAGATTTCATCAATATTGAAAATGATAACAGATATGGACAGAATCGGTGTTCAGGCTGGAGATATAGCTGAAATAGTGACATTTGCAGATTTATCAGAAAGCAAAGACAGAGTCCATATTGCTGATATGGCTAAAGCAACAATTAAGATGGTATCTGAAAGCATTGATGCTTTTGTGAAAAAGGATGTGGAGCTTGCTAATCAGGTAATAGAGTATGATGATGTAGTTGATGACCTTTTTACAAAAGTAAAAAATGGCATCGTGAACTTAATATCAAAAGATAAAAAGCACGGAGAGCAGGCAGTTGATATAATAATGATAGCGAAGTATCTGGAAAGAATAGGAGATCACGCAACTAATATTGCTGAATGGGTAGTTTTCTCCATTACAGGCATACATATGGAAGTGTCATAATGATATATTTTGTGGAAGATGACAGCAGCATAAGAGAACTCGTCGTTTATACATTAAACAATACCGGTTTTGAAGCACAGGGTATGGATAATGCTAAAACTCTATATGAAAAAATATTAATTAAGAAACCTGAACTTATACTTTTGGATATAATGCTTCCAGGTGAAAACGGATTGGAAATATTGAGAAAAATCCGTTCATCTTCTGAAACTGCAGGAATACCGGTAATAATGGTGACTGCAAAAGGTACGGAATATGACAAGATAATTGGTTTAGATAGCGGAGCTGATGATTATATAGCAAAACCTTTTGGCATAATGGAGTTAGTGTCAAGAGTAAAAGCTGTCTTAAGGCGGGTGCAGAAGAAAGATTATTCTGATGAATATGAGTATAAGGGAGTTTGTATAAACAACAGTAATCATACTGTTACTGCAGATCTTGAACCAGTACTTCTCACTCTCAAGGAGTTCGAGCTTCTATACGATCTTATGTCCAATAAAGGCATTGTTTTAACACGCGATTTGCTGCTTGAAAGAGTATGGGGTTATGATTATCCCGGAGAGACAAGAACAGTTGATGTACATATTCGAACACTAAGACAAAAGCTTGGCAAATATGGGGAAATTATAAGGACTGTAAGAGGAGTAGGATATATTATAGGTGGCAATAAATGAGAAGACGTATATTTATAAGCATATGCCTTACCTCTCTATTAACTCTTTTTCTCACCTTTGCATTTATTACTGGAATCCTTTATAACAGCACTTTTAACAGCATAAAGCGAGAAGTAAGAAATGAATCCTTATATATATCAGAAGCTTTAGAGTCATACCAGGGGCACTTTTCAAACATTTCCTCATACCTGAACACAGTAGGACTAAAAAGCCTTAACCGAATTACCCTTATTGGAAATGATGGCGTAGTTCTTTATGACAATTTCGCATTACCTGCAAATATGGATAATCATTCCTATAGACCGGAATTTATTGATGCGATGCAATCAGGTTTTGGTGAAATAACTAGATTTTCTGATACTTTAGGTGAGAGCACATATTATTATGCTCTAAAGTTAGAAGACAATAACATACTAAGAATAGCTTCTACTACAAAAAGTGTTCTTGGTATTATTTCAGATTCCATAATATGGTTTATACTGATATTCATCGCACTGTTAACAATTTCTGTGATCGTAGCCAGATTTTTAACTGGCTCCATTGTAAAACCTATAAACAGCCTGGATCTCGATAATCCTTTATCAAATGATACATATGAAGAATTGTCACCTCTTCTCCTTAGAATGGACAAGCAGAAGAAAGAGATTAATAACAATATTCAGGAGCTGACAAAAACTCGTGATGATTTTAGTTTCATAACGGATAATATGAGTGAAGGTCTGGTAATTTTCTCAGAAAACGGCCATGTTATCGCTGCAAATAAAAGCGCAAAAAGAATATTAGGAGTTGAAGAAAAGCACTATTATCTTGAAAACTGCAGAGACTCAAACTATGTGAAAGCTATACAGTCTTCGTTCAAGGGTTTCTCTGCAAATGAAAAATTGTATAAAGAAGGTCATGCATACCAGTTATCAGCAAATCCGGTAAAAGAAAATTCTACAGGGTATGCCACAGTGCTTTTTATAACGGATATAACCGAAAAAGATCAGGCTGAACAGAGAAGGAAAGAATTTTCAGCCAATGTATCTCATGAACTTAAAACACCTCTTACATCAATACTTGGGTATGCCGAGCTTATATCAAAGCAGATTGCGAAAAAGGAAGATATTCCTCGCTTTGCAGGATTAATTCATTCAGAGGCTGCAAGACTGCTTCAGGTTATAGAAGACATTATAAAGCTGTCACGTCTTGATGAGTCTGATCTGGAAAAAGAATTCAAAGATGTTAGCCTTGACGAACTATGTTTGTCAGTTGCAAAAGATCTAGCTACAAAAGCAGAAAAGCATTATGTTAAAATAAATCTTAATATTATACAGGTATATATTAAAGGATATTCCCCAGTGCTTTATGAGATGATATTCAATCTATGCGATAATGCGATAACATACAATAAGCCAGGCGGAAATGTTGACATCTCTTTAAGAAAGAACGAAAATACGGTAACACTAAGTATAATTGATACCGGAATCGGGATACCAATGGAGCATCAATCAAGAGTTTTCGAACGGTTTTACAGAGTAGACAAAAGCCATTCAAAAGACACTGGCGGAACAGGATTAGGACTTTCAATAGTCAAACATGCTGCAGCACTTCATGATGCGAAAATCGAATTAAAAAGCGAACCGGGAAAGGGCACCTCCGTTTCTGTTATTTTTAAGCTTAAACATTTTTAATTCGATAATCATCCTGTTTTCTATGCATGTATTTTGTTTTTAATATATATCTTCCCCATATGATGTTGCATTTTCATCATCATTCCTTTAAACTTTAATAAGCGAAAGGATTATGCAGCAATGACTACAAAATACTCTATAGGAATTGACTTTGGCACACTTTCAGGCAGAACCGTTCTGGTAGACCTTGACGACAGAAAAGAATTAGATGTAGAAATATGCAATTACCCTCATGCGGTAATGGAATCACAACTTCCCAGCGGATTAAAGCTTCCCGCTGACTTTGCATTGCAGCACCCTGATGATTATCTTCATGCAATCAAGCATACTGTCCCAGAATTATTGAAACGCAATAACATCAGCCCTGACCAGATTATAGGTATCGGAATTGACTTTACTGCATGTACAATGATGTGTGTGGATAAAGAAGGAACTCCTTTATGCTTCAAGGAAGAATATTCAGATAATCCATATGCCTATGTCAAGTTATGGAAGCATCATGCAGCACAAAAGCAGGCTGACAAGATAAACAAAACTGCAAGAGATATGGGATGTAAGTGGCTGGAACGTTACGGCGGTAAGATTTCCTCAGAATGGTTTTTCCCGAAAATTTTGGAAACACTGGAAAACGCATATGATGTATATGAAAACACATACAGATTCATAGAAGCCGGAGACTGGGTCGTATGGATGCTTACAGGAAATGAGACCCATAATGCCTGTATGGCTGGTTACAAAGCAATGTGGCATAAAAAAGACGGCTATCCAAAAAAAGAATTCTTCAAAGCCCTGGATCCCCGTATGGAAAATATTATCGGAACAAAAGTATCTGACAAAGTGCTTCCTATGGGGGCAAAAGCCGGAGGTTTAAACGGATATGGTGTTTCTCTTACATCATGCAAAGAAGGTACAGCAGTCGCAGTCAGCAATGTTGATGCCCATGTTGCAATGCCTGCAGCAGGAATAACCCAGCCCGACAAAATGCTTATGATAATGGGAACATCAACCTGCCATATGGTGCTTGGCGAACAGGAAAAATCTGTTAATGGAATATGCGGAGTTGTCGAGGACGGTATAATTGAAGGGTTCTATGGATACGAGGCAGGACAGTCCTGTGTTGGCGACCATTTTGACTGGTTCGCTAAAAACTGCGTACCTTCAGAATATTTGTCAGCCGCTAAAGAGAGGGATATAAGTATACACAAATATTTAAGAGAACAGGCCATTAAGCAAAGACCCGGTGAAAGCGGGCTGCTTGCTTTAGACTGGTGGAACGGAAACCGTTCTATATTGGTTGATGCTGACCTTACAGGTGTAATTATAGGCATGACTCTGGCAACAAAGCCTCATGAAATATACAGAGCTTTGATTGAAGCAACAGCATACGGCACCAGAATGATAATAGATAATTTTGAGAAAAATGGTGTAAAAATAGAGGAGATTTATGCAGCAGGCGGCATAGCGGACAAAGATGAGATGATGATGCAGATATATGCTGATGTTACAAAGAGGAAAATCCGTCTTTCCGCATCACCTCAAGCTCCTGCTTTAGGTTCTGCCATTTTTGCTGCAGTCGCAGGTGGTTATTTCAACTCAATATCTGAAGCAGCAGAAACCCTTGGCAAAGTCAGGGAACTGTCATATGAACCAAAAACTGAAAACTCTGCTATTTATGACAAGTTATATGATGAGTATGCCTTACTGCATGATTATCTTGGAAGGGGAACAAATAACGTCCTTAAGCGCCTCAAAAGCATTAAGGCAAACTAAAATATGAACACTGTACTGCAATATGTTAAGCCATATACAAAAAGAATAGCTTTAGGTTTAAGCATAAAGACTATCGGTACTCTGATGGACTTATTTATTCCATGGATACTTTCACATATTATTGATAATGTCATACCTACAGGAAATATACCGATGGTTATAATTTGGGGCGGCGGAATGATTATATGCTCGATTCTGGCAATAGTCGGCAATATTTCTGCAAACAGGATGGCCGCTTCAGTTGCAAGAGACACTACAAAAAGGTTAAGGCATGATCTTTTCGTAAAAATATCCTTTTTATCAAATACCGAAGTAGACAAATTCACGATACCGACACTAATTTCCAGAATGACAACTGATTCATATGCTATCCATCATCTAGTCGGAATGCTCCAGAGGATTGGTGTAAGAGCACCAATATTACTTCTTGGAGGCATTGGGATTACTTTGTTTTTGGACGCTACCCTGACACTGGCTATGATAGCAATACTTCCTCTTGCAGCTCTTCTTATAATTTTGATTTCCAGAATCGGCGTCAAGCTTTACAGAAAAATCCAGATTGCTGTTGATGACATGGTAAGAGTAGTAAGAGAAAACGCTACAGGAATAAGGGTGATAAAAGCGCTATCAAAGTCTGAACATGAAAGAGGAAGGTTCCAGTCTGTAAATGAAGACCTTACAAAAAAGGAAAAGAACGCAGCATTAATAATGTCTACAATAAATCCTGCCATGAGTTTTCTAATGAATGCAGGTTTTGTAGTCGTAATTGTACTTGGAGCATACAGGGTAAATGAAGGGACCAGTGAAATTGGTAAAATCATCGCATTTATGACATACTTCACTATTATATTAAATGCTCTTATGTCAATAACAAGAATATTCACCATGACTTCCAAAGCAACCGCATCTGCTGACCGTATAAAAGAAGTACTGGATGCACAAAATGAAAGAGATATAACTGTAGCTGAGGAAGATGCTTCTAACATAGAAGAAGACACATCCATGAATATACCGCACATCGAATTTAGAAATGTTTCTTTCAGATACGATAACAGCAAATTTCTTATCAATAATGTATCTTTTTCGCTTCCTCATAAAGCCACACTTGGCATAATCGGAGCTACCGGTTCTGGCAAAACAACTCTGGCTCAGCTTCTTATGAGATTTTACGATATAAAGAGCGGCGAGATACTTATTAACGGAAAAGATATAAGGTATATGACCCTATATGATCTTAGAAGCAAATTTGGCGTGGTTTTTCAGAATGATACTCTTTTTAAAAGTACAGTTGAAGAAAATCTCAGTCTTGGAAGGGATATAGATCTAATACAGATTAAAGAAGCCGCACAACATGCACAAGCTGCCGGTTTTATTGAAGAAGCTGGAGGTTTTGATGCTGAAGTCGCAATAAAAGGCATGAACTTCAGTGGCGGACAGAAACAGCGTATGCTATTGTCAAGAGCTCTAGCAGGTAAACCGGAAATAATCATACTTGATGATGCATCAAGTGCACTGGATTACAAAACTGACGCAAAACTAAGAGCGGCACTGAATACGAATTATAAAGATTCGACAAAGATGATAATTACACAGAGAATAAGCTCTGTTATGCATGCAGATCAGATAATGGTAATTGATGAGGGAAAAATAATCGGATTAGGAAAACATGAGGATCTGATCAAAGACTGCCAGCTGTATCAGGAAATTTCCGCATCACAGTTAGGAGGTGGAGAAGATGCCTCCTCGTAATATTAATCCTAATGACAAGAAGCTGACAAAGATAGAAAAGAAACAGGTATTTTCAAGGCTGATGAGATATCTGTGGCAGTATAAATTCCTATTGCTTCTGGCTCTTGTAATGACATTGGCAGCTAATCTCCTTTCCCTTGCGGGACCTTTCCTTTCTGGAAAAGCGATTTCAGCTATAGAAAATGGTTTTGGTAATGTAGATTTTGATACAGTATTCCAATATGCAGGGCTTATGATAGGATTCTTTGCAGTTTCTGCTATTCTTTCCTATCTGCTAACGATTGTAATGGTTAATATAAGCAGAAACATCACATACAAGATGAGAAAAGATGTCTTTGATAAAATAACAAAACTTCCCGTGGGATTTTTCGATACAAATCAGACAGGCGATATATTATCCAGAATCTCGTATGACATTGATGTAATTAATACTTCATTATCCAACGATGTTGTTCACATCTTGGCCGGAATAACAACAGTGGTAGGGTCTCTTATAATGATGCTTGTCATCTCACCTGTCATGTCACTGGTTTTTGCGGTAACAGTTCCTCTTTCAATTGTTGTGACAAGAAAGATGACAAAAAAGACACGCCCTCTATTCAGAAAAAGAAGCGCTAAAATAGGGGAACTGAATGGTTTTACAGAAGAAATGATTAGCGGGCAGAAAACCTTAAAAGCATATCTGCGTGAGCATTACACAATTCAAAAATATGATGACAACAATAACGAAACTGTCGAAGCGACATATAATGCAGAATACCACGGAAGCATAATAGGACCTACTGTAAATTTCATAAACAACCTTTCACTTTCCTTAATAAGCGTATTTGGTGCATTAATGTATTTGACAGGAGGAATAACTATTGCAAATATATCCTCTTTTGTGCTGTATTCCAGAAAATTCGCCGGACCGATAAATGAAACCGCTAATATAATCGCAGAACTGCAGTCAGCCTTATCTGCTGCTGAAAGAGTTTTCAGACTTCTAGATGAAGATGAAGAAGTTGCTGATAATGAAAATGCAATAGAGTTGAAACAGCCTTTAGGTGATGTGGAAATAAAAGATGTAAGCTTTTCATATGTAAAAGATATTCCAGTTATACAAAATTTAAGCCTTACCGCTCCTAAAGGAAGCCTTGTTGCTATAGTAGGGCCAACAGGTGCAGGAAAAACCACCCTCATAAATCTTCTCATGAGATTCTATGATGCAGACAGCGGCTCCATAACTCTTGACGGATTCAGAGTTGATAACATAACCCGAAAAGATTTAAGGCTTGCTTATTCAATGGTTCTACAGGATACATGGCTATTCCATGGCACAGTATATGAAAATGTAACATATGGAAGGCAAAATGCGACAATGGATGAAGTTATATCTGCATGCAAGGCCGCTAATATTCATAACTATATTGAAAACCTTCCTGACGGGTATGAGACAATGATAAATGATGATGGTACCAATATATCAAAAGGGCAGAAGCAGCTATTAACAATAGCAAGAGCAATGCTTATGAATACCAGCCTTTTGATTCTTGATGAAGCTACTTCCAATGTTGACACAAGAACCGAGCTTAATATTCAGCAGGCAATGAGGACGCTGATGTCTGACAAGACCTGCTTTATAATAGCGCACAGATTGTCTACGATACAGAATGCTGACCATATTCTTGTAGTAAATAACGGTCGAATTATCGAACAAGGCAATCATAAAGAACTGTTGAAACTGAAAGGCTTTTATTCAGAAATGTTTTATTCGCAGTTTTCATAGAATATATGAAAGGAGCAGGTATATGCCTGCTCCTTTTTGCTTCTTCTGTTTTTAATTTTTTTATTTATTTTAATACTTTTGCCAGTTTCTGAAGACCTTCTTCGAAGTTAACACCAAAACGGATGTCGGTTTTTGCTTTATATGTACGGATAATGCTTTCTACTGTGAAATCAACAGCTACCGCTGCAGAATCAATAAGGTTCTTACCCTTCATCATAGCAGACAGCAGCGCGCTTCCAAAAACATCTCCAGTACCATGATAATACCCTTTGATGCGTTTTTTTGCATAGAACCCGAATTCGTCAGCTTTCTTGTCATATGTTGCAGCACCAAGTTCCTTTTCGTTGTAATTTACACCTGTTAAGATAACTTTATCTGGTCCCATATCAGCAAGACTCAGTAGCAGATCTTTAATATACTGCTCGGTATATGGACCTTCTTTGTATTCCTTACCAAGCATAAAACATGCTTCAGTTATATTCGGAACAACTGCATCAGCTTTAGAAGCAAGTCTTTTCATTCCTTTTGGAAAATCCGGACCAAAAGCCCCATAAAGTTTACCGTTATCAGCCATTACAGGATCTACAAGTGTTATTGTATCCTTTGTTTTGTATGTATCGAATATGCTCGATACTATATCTATCTGTTCAAAGGAGCCAAGATATCCTGTATACAGCGCATCATATCCAATACCCAGAGTTTTCCAGTGCTCCACTATCGGCATAATATCCTCGGTAAGATCTCTGAATGTAAACCCTGTAAAACCTCCGGTATGTGTAGATAATACAGCAGTTGGGATAACTGTGCACTCTATTCCCGCTGCAGATATTATCGGTAAAGCTACTGTCAATGAGCACCTCCCGAAACAGGATATGTCATGTATAGCTAATACTCTCTTCTGTCTTTCCATGCTGCCACCTCATCTATTTATGCAGAATAATATGCTTTCGCTATATTCTAATATATACAATCAGTATACCTGTGTCAAATAGTTTTCCATCTCTTTAATAACCATTTCAGTGTATGCATATGCGAAATACTCATATTCCTTTTCCCTGTTACTCATAAGACTGAATAATACTGCTTTTCTTTTCCGCCATATATTATTCCTTTAAAGAGAGGCAAAAAAATACCCATCACGAAACGATGAGTTTATCCTGTCATTCAGGCTTCAGCACCTTATCCCCGACAGGTTGATGTGTGGTCACTGAGTTGGTCTCTCGCACACTCTTTATAGGTTTTTATTATACATAAAATTACTATATTTGTAAAATTACCTTGCTCATCTTGTCTACAGCTGTCTGAATATCCTGAAGGAATAATATATCTCTCCCATTATTACACTCATATATGAAATCTCTCAGACTTTTACTGGTATACATGGTAAAATCACCTACAATGGCAATCTTCTTTTGGTAGTTTATAAATTTCTGCAGTATGTCCCCTGCAATTTTTGTCTTAAGATCGAAAAATTCCTCACAAATAGCTGACTTGGATATTACTATATAGCTGCATCCAGTCTCGTAATCTACAGTCGCCATGAAATCCAGCGCTGACTGGACATCCTTTATAATTACTTCTTCACTATATATAACAGCAATCTTAACCTTATTTTTTTCTATTACTCTAGTTTCCATTACGATTTTTTATCCCCGCTGATGTCATATCATTATATATACTAACATAATGTGATATCCTATTACATATAAAGTCATTTGCGAAGGAGAATTATGATTTTCGAAAACATAGATTTCATATCAGCAGGTCAAGCAGCAAAAGACAATGATAATGTGAATGATCCCGCCTTGATGTTCAGAAAGTTATTCCATCTTGAAAGCGGATATACCAAAGCCATACTTTATGTTGCAGGTCTGGGTATAGGGTATCATTACATTAACGGCATCTCTGTGTCAGAGGATCTTTTCACTTCTGCTACATCAGAATATACAAAGACAATCTGGTATAACCGGTATGATGTAACAAATATTATCAAGCAGGGGGATAATACAGCCTGCTCTTTGCTTGGAAACGGTTTTTTTAATGAGAGTCTAAAGACTGCATGGGATTTTGATAAAGCGCCTTGGCGAAATGTACCAAGATTAATTTACAGGCTTGATGTGTATTATGAAAAAGGAAAATATACAATCGTTTCAGATGAGTCCTGGAAAGTGACAGATAACTGCTATATAACATACAACCAGTTAAGAAGCGGGGAGCATTGTGATTTAAGAAAATATGATCCTTTGTGGATGCGTATGGATTATGATGATTCTTCATGGAAGAATGCAGTTAGGGTGACCAAACCTCCATATGCTGAATTCAGGGAATTAATAAGCCAGCCTATTAAAGAATGCGGTATATACCCGGTAAAGACTGTAAAAAAGACTTCAGCCGATACTTATCTATTTGATATCGGGCAGAATATCTCCGGATACATACGGATAGATATAGATGAAGATATGGCAGACCCGATAACAATAAGGTATGCAGAAAGCATAAATGAGGACAAAAGCTTAAATCTTAACAAAATGGACAGATTCTATAAGGAAAGCGCATTTCAAACAGATAGGATAATCCCATGTGGAACATGTTTCACATGGTCTCCCAAATTTACATATCACGGATTCAGATATATGGAAATATCGGGATTAAAAAAGAAGCCCAAAAAAGGCTCTGTAAAAGGGGTATTCGTACATCAGGATATAAGAAGAAATGCATACTTTGAATGTTCAGATGAGAATCTTACCAAACTGTGTGAAATGGGAATACTGGCTACATATTCAAACCTTTTCCATATACCGACTGACTGTCCGACAAGAGAGAAGTTAGGATGGACTAATGATGCAAGAGCATCATGCGAGCAGATGCTGATTAATTTCGATATGACATTGTTTTTTAGAAAATACATGCAAGACATATATGATGCAATGCTGGATGATGGAGCTCTTCCAGGTATTATTCCTTCTTCAGGCTGGGGTTATAAATGGGGTTCAGGCCCCATATCTTCCGGCATACTATATGAGATACCTTACAGGTATTACAAATATACAGCTGATGATTCCCTTCTTAAAGAATCTTTCGCATATTTTATAAGGCATCTTGAGTTCATAAAAAATAAGAGAACCGAAGAAGGTTTCATCTCCTATGGATTATGCGACTGGGCAGGTCCGTATGAACACCTTGATAAATCACCAGTTCCTCTGGAGCTGACTGATTCTATAATGTATTACTCTTTTTTAAACACAACTGATTTAGCTTCAAAAATACTTGATTTACCCCTTGATGATAATTTGCTTATAGAAAAGGAAGATATTAAAAATAGAATAATGAAAAAGTATATCGATAATTCTGGCAGATGTACTGTAGATGAGCAGGCTTCAATATCCATGCTCATATTTTATGATTTGTATGAGAACATAAACCCCTTAAAAGACCAGTTAAAGGAAAATATAGAAAAGTATGATTTTCATCATCACTGCGGAATGCTTGGGTTAAGACACCTTTATGATGCGCTGACAAAATGTTCTCTAAGCGATTATGCATACAGGATAATAACAGCTAATGGATATCCAAGCTATATTGACTGGATAACCAAAAGGGATGCAACAACTCTGTGTGAAACTTTTCAGGATTCAAACTCTCAGAATCATCATATGTGGTCGGATTTTATGGCTTGGATAATGAAGAATCTAGCAGGTATACAGCCAAAATCTGCAGGTTTTGATGATATATTAGTAAATCCGTATTTGCCTGACAATCTGACTTATGTAAATGCCTGTATGAACACTCATAAAGGAAAAATATCAGTATCCTGGCAAAAAACAAAAGATATCGCTAATTTTTCAATTTCAATACCTTCTGGTTCAAAAGCGAAAATATATTTACAGAATGCTATTTTTGCAGATACTGGTCTTAAAGAAGCTTCATATTTTGCAGGAGATTATAGTTTTAAATTAAGTATGCTTTAATTATACCAGCCATATTGCCTAACAGTCTGATACATTGCATATATATTTTCATTAGGTGTAAGCGGCGAGAGGTTATTGGCATCCCTCATTACAAACCTGTCTGTATAAGGCATTACTTCATCCATTATCCTCTTCGTTTCCTTCGCTATTTCATCAGGTGTCTTCTGCATAAGGTCATCGCATCTTACTCCGCCATTAATCCTTACTATATTTGGATTCAAATCCATTACCATCTTCTTAAAATCGACCGGATATCCGGTGTCAAAAGAATGAATGTGAAGGTTTTCCTGCAAAAACTTAAAATGCCTCTGTGCGTTTCCGCATAAATGTATTGAGTTTACACTGCTGTCAAAGTCCTTAACTAATCCGGTTATAAGCTTTTTATGATAAGGGAATATCATTTCTTCATACATGTCAGTGGAAAGTAATGCTATTGAGTCATCAGCAAATCCAAAATCCTTGACTGTTGTATCAAAATTAAAGTGTTTCCATAATCCTTTTAGTCTGAATATGATTGCTTCTACAAGATAATCCATTAGCTCTTCAGCATAATCAGGATCCTCAATAAGATCCATGCAGAAGTTTTCAGTACCTCTTATCATACATGCTAAAGTCATGGGCCCGTCTGTGCCTATCCCGCTAAAACCGACTTTTTTAATAGGAAGGCCTTTGTATGTATATCCGCTCTTTTGTAGCTCAAGCATCTTGTTATACAGTCTTAATGATCTTCCCTCAAAATTATCAAAAATCCCTGGAAATGGTTTATTAAACAAAATGTTTTTATCATCACCTATCAAAAAAGGTTCACAGAAAGGCACATTATTCGTAGCATACTGCACCTTAGCTCCAAGCCAGCCTACTTCATGAAGATTTTGCCTGTCAACATAAACAGACCATCCATCCTTTGGCATCCCCATCTCATGATCCGCATATATATCATGTCTCATCATGTCTTCGAACTGGCAGTATACATCAGTCATCATCTTTGCATCATTAAAATACTGCTCAAAGGTATATCCGTTTGTATTAAGTTTCTTGTCAAGCAGAATGATCCTGTTGTTCCCATACACCATACAGGGCATCCTTATAGGTTTGCCTTTTTCGTATGATTCCCATACCTTTTTAACTTCTTCATTGTGCTTCTCAAAATCTTTGTCGAATTGCATATTCATTTTCAATACCACCCATACTCCCTTACTGTCTGATACATAGCATATATGTTTTCAAAAGGTGTACATGGAGAGAGATTATTTGCCTCTCTCATAACAAATCTGTCAGTATAAGGCATTACCTCATCCATTATCCTCTTTGTTTCCTTTGCTACTTCTTCTGGTTTTTTCTGTAAAAGATCATCTACCCTAACTCCGCCATTTAATCGTATTATATCACTTCCAAGCTCTGTTGCTAACTTCTTGAAATTAATCGGATATCCTGTATCAAA
>ENA-UPTA01001399-UPTA01001399.1-activated-sludge-metagenome-genome-assembly--contig:-NODE-1399-length-26772-cov-7.098477_pt1 | contig 26772 bp, 20 predicted proteins | sample MGYA00238184_ERZ773361 | MGnify/ENA primary metagenome ERZ773361 (study PRJEB29100, sample SAMN05720205) | activated sludge metagenome | isolation source: anaerobic digester from wastewater... | reverse complement strand
AGAACAACAATCAAAAGGCATTGATGAAATGTATTGTTCTTCGTGTGCTGCAGTTATTAAAAAAGAAGCGGAAATATGTCCAAAATGTGGTGTTAGGCAAAAAGCCGCTCCGAATACTTCAGGAAATATAGAAGGTACAGATTGGTTAACGACATTATTACTTTGTATTTTTCTTGGTCTTGCTGGTATTCACAGATTTTATTCAGGTAGTACTGGTATCGGTGTTGTGCAATTATTAACTTTTGGCGGGTGTGGTCTTTGGACACTATTTGATTTTATAACTATCCTTACCGGTTCTTATAAAGATGGCACTGGTAGTCCTTTAATAAAAAAGAATTGAGTGAAAAACAATTTGTATTGTTAAAAATTGTAATTATCATTTTTGCTCCTATCTTACTGATTGTCGTTCCGACAGCTTATGTCGAAAATGGGCCATCGATATGCATTTTTAAAAATATTTTTAATTTTGATTGCCCGGGATGTGGTATGATGAGAGCGATTTCTTGTGTTTTCCATTTACAATTTATCAAAGCCTTTAATTATAATAAAATGATAATTATCATTTTCCCATTATTAACATATATATATATTAAGTATATTATTTTTCTCTATAGGAAATTAACTACAAATGACTTATCTTAAGTCATTTGTAGTTAAGGATAAAATTAAAAAAATATTTAAACTGGACAATTATCGTTTATAGAATTTATATTCCATATAATAAGTTTGGCACTCCAAAAAAACATCCCGCACATAAAAGATTATTTGACAAAAAAAAGTATTTTCAGGCTAATAAATCAATCTGTATGTATTGTGATCTATACACCTCCCCTGCCATGAGGGTTTAATGCTGGTGTTTCCTGTTTCCTCAAGTAATAAAATTGGAGATTCCCTATGAAAAAGATATCATTGTTTCTGGCGATACTGTTGCTGTCTTCAACTGCATGTTCCAGCAGCTATCATAAACTGGTGCGTCTTTTTAAGACTAATATTTCTATTGAGGAAGTCCTCAAAGAAAAAGAACGGTACGATTTATCGGCAAACCCTGCGGAGAAGCATCTGATTCTGGATAATCTTCAGAAAAATCTTGTTACTGTTAAAAATGCAGTTGTGAAAGATATTATACCGGCAATCAACATAGACTATAAATTTTCCGTGGTGGTAAGCATTCCGAGTGAGAAAGGAACAATAGACTGCTATATACATACAAAAACAATTTATCAGAAGGAAGACATCAAGCATATCGCACGGATGAAACAGGGCGTGACAAAGATCAACGCCCGCGGTGAGTTTAACAGATTTATTACTCTCCTTGATGATGTGTATGCGAGGATAGAGCTGATTAATTCTGATGTGGAAATAATAGAATAAGGAAGGGAGAAAAACTGCGTAATGGAATCATTTATTCAGAATCTTTTCGCTGAAAGGATCGGCGGAAAAAATTACGGGAAAGACAATAAAATTTACAAGTTCGAGAAAATCAAACGTGCCAAACGCGAGGCGATGAAAAAGAACCCCGGTATTAGTCTTATTGATTTCGGTGTCGGTGAGCCCGACGAGAAAGCCTTTGATGTCGTAATCGCTGCTCTGAAAAAAGAAGCTGACGATCCCGCGAACCGCGGTTATTCCGATAATGGTATCGTCGAATTCAAGACGGCTGCCGTTGACTACATGAAAAAGGTTTATGGTGTTACGGGCCTTAATCCTGAGACCGAGGTTATCCATGCGATCGGCTCAAAGTCCGCCCTTGCCATGATGCCGTCAGCCTTTATCAACCCCGGTGACGTGGCGCTTATGACTGTTCCGGGATATCCTGTTTTCGGGACCCATACCTCGTGGTACGGGGGAGAGGTGTATAATCTTCCGCTGAAAAAAGAAAACGGGTTTCTCCCTGACCTGACAGGCATTCCCGGGGACATTCTGAAACGGGCGAAAGTGCTGGTTTTAAATTACCCGAATAATCCCACGGGAGCTGTCGCTGATGAGTCCTTTTACCGTGAAGTAATAGAGTTTGCCCGTAGAAACAGTATTGTGGTTGTTGTTGATGCCGCCTATGCGGCCCTTGTGTACGGGGGGAAACCGTTTTCATTTCTTTCGATCCCCGGCGCGAAGGATGTGGGAGTGGAAATTCATTCTCTCTCCAAGGCCTTCAATATGACAGGATGGCGCATGGCGTTTGTCGTGGGTAATGAGCTTGTGGTGCGCGCCTTCGCCGATGTGAAAGATAATTATGATTCAGGCCAGTTCAAGGCAGTGCAGAAAGCAGGCGCTGCGGCGCTGCAGAATCCTGACATTACCGATAAGATTAATGTGAAATATGAAAGAAGACTGAAGAAACTGGTTGCCCTGCTTCAGAGGCTTGGTTTCGAGGTTGAAATGCCCGGAGGGACATTTTATCTGTATGTAAAAATTCCCCGGGGAGTAAAAGGAGGAAGAAGGTTCGAAACTGCGGAGGAGTTTTCTCAGTTTCTGATCAAGGAGATGCTGATTTCAACGGTTCCCTGGGATGATGTTGAACCGAATGTTCGCTTTTCCGCTACCTTTGAGGCATCCGGTATTGACGATGAGGAACGTATAATGAAAGAAGTGGAAACGAGGCTTGCGGAATATACGTTTGAATTTTAATAGTCGAAGCGGCACTGCATAATAATACAACCCCTCCCTTTACGGCAGGGGTTTTTTATTGCCCCATGAAAAAATGCTTTAAATATTTTTATGCCGGTACTACTATATTGGTGTCTCGGTCCGGTTATACGGAGGTAACGGGAAATAATGATATCATTCTTCTCCCGCGTTGATGGCGGCTGGGGAGAATAGCGCTTCAGGATTCCGGATAATTACCGGGCAGAAGCGGTAAATTAATGACAGTGAAAGTAATGCCATGAAAAAGAAAATAATAATTATTTCATTGGTTGTGATCGTAGTCATCATTATTGCGGGATTTGTGATTTCCACAATCTATGTGCGGAAGACCGTGGCATATAATGGGACCGTGCCGGGAGGCGTCTCCGGGGAAGTATTGGTAACAAGGGACCGGAATGGCATTCCGTCCATTCGGGCGCAGTCCATGGAGGATGCCTATTACGCCCTGGGATTTCTGCATGCACAGGACCGCGTGGTTCTCATGGAATATTACCGGGCGATTGCATCGGGTAGTCTCGGGGCGCTCGTGGGACAGGAAGGCCTTGCAATGGACAAACTTGCCAGGTTGTGCGGATTCCGGAAAGACGCTGAAGCCCTTTATGAAAAGCTTGACGAAAAATTTAAAAAATATCTGTTGCGATATGCTGAAGGCGTCAATCTTTTCAGAAAAAATGAAATGAGCGAAATAATTGAAATGTCCCGCCTCCCTGAGAAAGAATGGGCTCCCGGGGACATTCTTTCCGTGCTGTTGCTTCTGGACTGGGCACAGTCGTTTCACAATAACAGGGAGCAGGTGTTTCTGTTTCGGGATAATGAAGAATTCAGAACGCTGCGCGCCCTGATGCCTGAAGATTTAACGTATTATTATAATGAAGATGACCGAAACAATGTTCTTGTGCTCAAGGAACTGAAGAACACTGTTCAGAAGTATGTGGGAACGTTCTGTGAGGGGTTTGCGTTTTATATCCCCCCACGGTTTAGCGGTGATAATAACGCTCTTTCAGGATACACCTATGACAGTGATGCTGCAACATATACCCTGTGGTATCCCGTCACGATTGAAGTTGGTGATTTGCGCATATCTTCCATGACTGCAGTAGGACTCCCCTTTCTCTTCTCCGGCCAGAAGCCTTCATTTTCCTATTCGGTGTTTAATTCCGGCATTGATGTCCAGGATTATTATCTTGAAAATACCAGAAAAACTGACACTGAAACACTCTATTACAACAGGGGCCGGTGGGACAAGGAGGCAACAGAAAATATTACCTTGCAGGTGCGTAATGGAAACGGAGCGGTTGCCAGTGTTCCATGCACCATGAGATTCAAGGACAGGCATCCTGTGGTAAGTGACATTTTCAGTGATACGATAAATTCCGGAACCATAACCATGGTGTTCCCCCGTCCGGGGAAGGAATATATTATTTCCCTCTTTGAAATCGCCCACGCCGGGACAATAGATGAAGGGCGTAAAAGTATCACCGGACAAAATTCTGTTCCCAAGACGTACCTCTTTTCGTCAAAGGACAGGGGCATGGCAGTATATTCAGGTGTGCTCCCGTTGAGGGATATTTCCCGGAGCATCTTTCAGAAGGGCGAGTATTATGGTAACGGGAATCCCGTAATCCCCCTCAGTACCTATGGTGTTACCAGTGACAGGGAAATACTGATTGCCGGGAGCAGCATGTTCGACAATGAACCGGGAGCCATAAAAAATTTTATATTTTTCAGGGACACCTTGCGTTATGGCCGGCTGAAAAAAATGTTACAGGACAACAGCGCGTGGGAACTCCGGCATATTAAATCGCTTCTCATGGATACCTATTCGACGATCGCGGAAAAATTCATACCCCTGATCTATCTCATGCTTGACGATGTTTCTATCACGTCAGGAAAACTCACGAGAATTTATTTTAAAAACTGGGATTATCAGATGGCACGCGATTCTGTACCGGCGTCGATTATGCAGGTGGTGATGGCGCACATGATTAATGCAGCAGTTAAAGACGAGCTTTCAGACGAGTCCTCTGTATTGATGAACAACCATTATTATCTTATGGAAAATCTCTACCGGGTTTTTGGGGATGATACCTCTCCGATTTTTGATAATGTTGCGACGAAGAAAAAATTTGAAACCAGGAAAGAGGTCTTTGAAGAGGCCTTTCTTAAGACACTGAATTTTCTCACAACAAAAAATGGTCCGAAGATGGAAACCTGGCAGTGGGGGAATATTCACACCAGTTCCTTTGATCTGCCGGTGGGAGGCGAGGATTCATATCTGCGGGATAATTTTCTGAAAACGGAACAGAAGGCGTTCCCGGGAGATGATTCATCTCTCAACATGGGGAGTGTCAGATTTAATAATGAATACCGGTGCGGAAAGGTCTCCGCAGTGTCCGTTATACACACAAAGAAAGGAGGCTATATTGCGCCGTCCTTTGGTATTTCAATGAATCCTTTCTCGGAATTCTCAGAGCACTATATCGGCAACAGGGCATTTACGAGTTTTCCTGATAACAATCCGAAACACACCATGAGGCTTGTTCCCCGGTGAAACTGATAGCGGTAATAAAAAAGGTATCCTGTTATGGATACCTTTTTTGGAGCTGATCGGAATCGAACCGACGGCCTCTTGAGTGCGATTCAAGCGCTCTCCCAACTGAGCTACAGCCCCGATACGCAGTCACGGCGTAACTATAAAACCTGTGTGTTTTGTTTCAACAATTATTTACCGTTTTTTACATCATCTGGAAAAAATATTTTTCCACCAGATCAAAATTTCGTTTCACATCCTTCGAACCCTCGATGATGTCCATGTGACCCGGAAGAAGGTGTTCAATGTCAAGGGAAGATATTTTTCTGATGCTGGATTTCAGCTGTTCGCCGCTTCCTCCCGGGAAATCGACACGGCCGACGCTTTCTTTAAATATCAAATCACCGCACACCATGGTCTTTTTTTCTTTCCAGTAAATGCAGATTGAACCAGGTGAATGGCCCGGAGTGTGATAGATTTCGAGGTCGACGCCTTCCACGTTCCAGATACCTTCATCCATTGCAATTTCAATATTCAGCTTCGGGAATGCCATTCCGAACATGGCAAAAAATTGCGGACCAAGCTCGTTCAGAAATACAATTTCATCCTTATGCATGCCCACGGGAACATTATTGTTCATGAAAAACTCGCAACCCTCAAAGTGGTCCGGATGGCAATGTGTGTTTATGACATACTTTATATCATCAGGATTGATGCCGTCCTCTCTGAGGGCTTGTAACCTTGTATCAAGATGGTGTTTAAGTCCCGGGTCAAAAAGAATGTTCAGGGGTTCCCCGAAATAAAACATGTTACAGTTGTTCTCAAACATACTGCGCCAGACATAGGAATACACGCCGTCGCATATCTTCATGTAAAACCTCATTTACTGGTTAATAGAACCCGGTATCATGTTGTCCTGTTACTTTTCTTCGGCAGAAACAGGAATACCAGGGTAATTCAGGTTCACTATTTTTTACCGGAAAAAAGTTGTCAAGTATGATTATTCGTGTAACACCGTTGTATAGTTTTACAGGCAGAGAAAAAGATGTATGAATATTCCGGGGGATATATTATTATTGAAAAAAAAATAAATAGATTCACCCATGTTACATGAAGCAGTGCAGTATACAGAGAACCGACCGGTACTGCATTGCGATCAGAGAGTTACTTCCGTTTATTCCGGCAGCTCATGACACGGGAAAAAAATGAAAAATGATAATGAGATGAATTTTTATAAAAATTCTACGAGGGACATGGTTTTCCGAATTTCAGTGTTTGCATTATTCCTGCCGATGTTTCTGGGATGCAGCACGTCAGGAAATGATATTCAGTATACAATTCAGGCGCAGAATGGACACATCGTACAAACGGGGCTTGAGAATTTTATCAAACACCATGCTTCTGCATACAGGGGGAAGCTCGCGGTGCTTGTTACAAACCACTCAGGGACAGATTTCAATTTGCAGCATAATATCGACCTCCTGAGAAGTAAAGGTATTCTTGTCGCATTTGTTCTGGTCCCGGAACACGGCCTGTACGGATTCCATAATGAATATGACCGCACCCCGTATCATGTTGATACAGATTATGATGTGGTGGTGTATAATCTTCATCATTTCAACGCGCGCACCCTGCGCAGCATGCTCAGTATTGCGGATTTTGTGGTGTATGATATTCAGGACATGGGGATGCGGTGTTATACCTATATTTCTTCTCTGAAACTCGTGATGGATGCCCTGAATGGAACAGCGAGGGAACTGGTGGTGTGTGACCGGCCCAACCCCCTGGGTTTTCTCGGGGTAGACGGGTCATTCCTGGAAAGAGGATTTTATTCCAGACATGTAAGTTCATTCCCGGCACCCTTCATGTATGGCATGACTATCGGTGAAGCAGCACGATATTACCGCGGAGAATATGCGAAGAACGTCAAGCTGAAGGTAATCCCATTACAGCGGTACCGCCGCGAAATGAATTATCACGAGACCATGCTCCCATGGGTGCCGCCTTCCCCTAATCTTCCCGGATATGCGTCATCAATTGTGTATTCAGCGGTTGTGTATATGGAAGGCATTAATGTCTCAATTGGGAGGGGAACGCCGAATCCATTCGAATATATCGGGGCCCCATTTGTCAATCCGCAGAAAATGGCGCGGGACCTTTCGGAACTAGGGTTGGAGACCTTTCGGTTCCGTCCGGTGTATTTTGAACCGTCACTGTCGCATTATAAGGGGAGAAAATGCGGCGGTGTTCAGATTTTTTATACCGGGGGTGTTTTCAGTCCCACGGAAACCGCCTATAAAATAATCCGGTATTTGAAGAAAGAATACCCGGCAATTTACTGGTATCGGCACGGCACACGGTATGGGGTGGACAATCTGGCGGGTACTGATAAATTCAGAAAAGCAATTGATGCAGGAAAAGATTTCAGCGAGTTTAAAAAAGAACTTTCAGGTGAAAATGAAAAGTACCTCTCAAAACGAAGAAAATATCTTCTTTATTAGCAGTGTTATTATTTAAGGTGGTATTTTCTCAGGTTTTCAAGGGGAAGCGCAAGAAGGGCGGTGGTGTTGTTTGCGGAAATTATTGTGATTGAGCTTTCCGGAACAAGACCCATGTTCGACAGGAAACTGTCTATCTTTGCATACCCCAGGCCGAAACCTGAATCTGAAGTGTCAATATTATTGATAAAGAATTCATGCTCCTTTTCTTCCATACGGTAATGGCGGTATTCGTCCCGTTTCTCGTAAATTCTGTTCAGATCGTGGGTCATAATCGGGGCAGTGTTGGTAACCTCAATGTAAATATAGTCCTTGCTCCCTTCAATTTTCAGGATTATCTTAATATTCCTTTCTTTCAGCTGTTTTCTGATTTGAATGAAATTCTGGAGCGAGGCGATTGTTTTCTTTTCTTCTTCTGTATAGTCCCGGTGTTCGTCATATGTTTTATTGCGGATGTTCAGATACTTTCCTTCTTCATTGAGAATCAGGCGCACCCTGTCGGAGATTTCCTCCTGGGATATTGTTTTCGCTGCAAGGGTATCGTAGGCTTCTTTGTCTTTTATAATTTCAAACAATTCCTCTCTGATCTGGTCAATGGTTTTTTCAGGATGCTTCTCTTTCAATGCTGCGGTAATTGTATCGAAAATCAGAAGAAACTTGTAGTTTGCTTTTACTGAATTTTTTATCAGTTCGTCAACGCAGGAAAAAATATCTTCAGTGAGAAATTCAAGCCCTGCAGCCCGTGAATATTTCTCTCCGATGCCGAAAATCTGATCCCGCGCCTTTCTGCTGTAAATCTGTATTATTCCGGTTACTTTCTTTTTTGTTTCCATTCAGGGATTATTTAATAATTAATTATAAGTTATTATTAGGAATGAACAATTGTTAATTATCAAATCCATACTGTCATTAAAAAATGTAATTTGTAAATAAAAAAAGGAGTAAAACAACAGACAGCGCCGGCAATGCTACATGTTAAGATAATCCATATATTTCTGCAGCGGATCAGGAAGGATTCCATTCGCATCGGCATATTTTTTAAACTTTCTTTCATGGGAAGTAACATTCCGCGTATGAACATTTTTAAAGCGGTTCGCAATTTCACTGAATGCCGGCATTGTTTCAAGCCTTTCCCTAATCTCCTTTTTAAACCGGATATTCTTATAAAAAATGTCCCGAACCACGGTGTTGAGTTTTGGTATGCCGTCCTTTTCAAAAAGCAGCCACAAAATATAATCATCAGCGAAACGGTTTCTATCATCCCGGATACTCCGGAATTTTTCGTTAATTTTTTCCTTTGCTTCAATAGAGAGTTTTGGATTTTTCTTGAAAAACTGAACATAATCAAGATATATCCCCGTGAGCCCTCCCTCGACAGGATCACGCCATTGGCCCCCTTTAATGGTACGATTTACTTCGTATCTGAAACATGCGAAGGTATGGGCCATATTTCGTAAAAGATCCCCGATAAAAAGAACCGGTATAACAATTCTTCCACGGCTGCGCCTGTTATTGCCTTCCACTTCCTGCCAGAGCATGGTTTTGCTTCCAAATGTCGGGAGAAGAACAAAATTGGGAAACACCTCCTCCTCTATGACTTCCCTGGCTTCATCAAGCTTGGCCACTGTTTCGCGGTAAAAAACAGAAAAATCGACGTCTCTGAGGCTCGAAATTATTGATTCAAGCTTTTTCTTGGAAATATGGAAGTTCGTCGGGTTGCCCTTCATCACCATATTCGTGAGAATTGGAAATGCCGTTGCAGTGGAACCGGAACACACCGCAGCAGTCTGAGTTAAACGGTGATTGACCTCGAACAGCACTTTGTTGATATTTTCATCTGATGACGTGGGCCCTTCTTCCCCTTTCCCTTTTTGGGAGCGTCCCTGTTCGCGGAGGTGTGCTTCGTAGGTTAAACCCATTTCATTGAGACTTGGCTGCAGTTTTCCCGCATGAATTCGGCTCAGGAATTCCTCTTCAAGATAAATGGGGTATTCCGTCTGTTCGGCTGTTTTGTTCGACAGGTCATGGAGCTCTTCAATCTGGGAGCCGTCAAGAAGTTCGTCGTCAAGATATCCGAAGTGCAGCATCAGCCTCGCGGGAAGCGGCGTGAGGGGCTGTGTTTTGCTGCGTATGAGCACCTGGCCGTACAGTTCCCAGTACATTTTTGAAAGTGCACGGCGGACTTTTCTTCCTTCGGTTTCCGTATCGAAGGGGTTTTTCATTGTTTTGAAATCGGTTAGCTGTTTCAGAAAACGTTTCTGAAATTCCTTGTCTGCAAGGGCGAATTCAAATATCTGGTGTATTGACTGCTTATACCTGGACAGCACTGCGCCGGATTTTGGCGAAGGGCTGGCTGCGGCTGTCTTCGGAGATGCGATTTCCTGTTCCGGAGCAGTTTCCTTTATGGATACAAAGAATGAATGGAGTTTTTTCAGTCCGCCATAATCAGCAGTTATATCTTTTCCGGAAATATCTTTGTAAATTGCATTAATTTTTGAAGAGAGTGAAAGAAAGTTTTTCAGGAGATCCGCAGAGACCCTGTTCCCCGACATGAGCTCGTTGTAGCCCTTATCGTCCACAAGAAAGGAAGACCAGCTTTCTTCATTATCATACAGAAGTGCCAGTTCATCCTTAATTTCATTTGAAATAGCTTCAATGCGGGAAAGGACCTTCAGGAGGTTGTCCGAAAGGGTCTCGAACATATACACCGCAACCTCGGGATCAGCACGGACCATTTCTCCGATCAGCTTCGGATTAAGCTGGAGCAGCCGTTTTAAGAAGGCATTTTGTTTTATATCCAGCATGGAATCAAGGGGAAGTCCGGGGAAGTCATACTTTTTTTTCAGGATGCTGCTGTTGTCGGCAATAAGAAATTTTGAATCAAAGTGTGAAGGGAATTCACCGCCGTTCTGTACAAAAACCCCATGGGTTTTTTCTGCCCGGTTCAGCAGCCTTTCCGCGGTGAAGTTGCTGGCAAGCTCTTTTATCAGGAGAGCCACGTTGTCATTAATTTTTAAAATGTTCTGATACAATTTTGTGTATTTTGTTGCGTCCGTCAGCGACAACTCAAGGCGCTTATAGAGGTGTGCGAGGATATTCATGGAAAGGGAAATGTTCCCGGTGCAGATTTGTTTGAACCCCCCCTCCTGAATAGGATACTTCGTAATTTCAGAATCTTCAATCGCCCGGATGGACTTCTGATAGGGCTCAGTAAAAAGAATGCTCAGGCCGGAAATAAGGGACTTCCCCTGGATAACACCCACACGGGTCCCGTGTTCAATGATGATGTCAGGATCCAGACCTTCATATTCGGATGGGGATGATAATATCTCGAGGCTCCCGCTGTGAAGAAAATGGATATATTCAGGATCCTGCCCCTGAATAATTACAATTTCACCTTTTTTTACAATCTCTTTCTGACCGTTATTTTCTGACATTGAAATGGTATCCTGCTGTCCTTTATGAATGGAGAATCCTGTCTAAATATTCCTCCCATTCTCCGGGAAGAAGGTATTTCTTTTTATTGTTGCACTCTTTACAGGCGGGGACAAGGTTCATTTTCTCTGACTTTCCCCCTCTTGAAACCGGGATAAGATGGTCCATCGTAAGATCTTCCGGACTGAACGTCTTTTTGCAATAAAAACATGTTCCCGACGATACCTTTTTTTTCCACCATGACGAATGCCGGAGGTCTCGTGCTTTCTGTTTTTCAACAGACAGCTCCTGAGTGCCGGGAGGGAATGAACTTTCTCTCAAAGACAGCTTTTCCCTTCGTTTTTGCCGTATAGTATCCTTTTCTCTCATTGTATTTATATTCTATCGGCAGTCAGGAGGATATGTCAATAAATAATTCCTCACTGACTGCATTCAAAAAAGAATTACCGTATCTGGTTATGATAAATTTTCCTGACATTGTAAAAAAAACTGAGGTATTCATGCTTCCGGTAGTCAGGATAGGTCCAGTCCCAGAATTCGAATTGTTTTGCCACGTACCGGTATTCATTTTCGAGATAAATTCCCTTTGCAAGGTAGGTCCTGTGGAAATATTCCTTGCAGCTCGCGAGATAAACATTGGAAAGGGTAAGATAACCAGGGTCGATATTGATTTTCCGTTTTTCACTTTTAGAAATTTTTTCTTCGAGCCTGTTGGTGAAAAGTTTAATATCAACAATACGCTCCCGCCTGACGAGCTTTTCAAAGGAAAAAAATGTTTTAAAAAGGTTGGTGCCGATTGATTTATAGTAATCGGTGTGGGTAAAGGGAATCTTCATGCTCCTGAAGTCTACGGGGCCGTATTTTTTAATCAGGACCTTTTCCGCACGCGACACCAGTTCGTCTGAGTTCGCGATAATGCCGATAAAAAGCTTTGCACGGGGCGGTAGTGCCGGTGATGACATTGTTATTGTCTCCCTGCGGAAATAAATGATTTAATATCACCCGGCAGAGGTGATTTGAGCAGCAAAGTTTTTTTCAAAAGGGGGTGATAAAAACGGTATGACCGTGAATGCAGGGCCGACCTGTGAAATTTGAGTTTCCCGAGAAGTTCATCATCGAGCCCCCGGTCAATAAATTCAAGATAGAATGTATCGTCAAGACCGTATAATTTGTCGCCGAGAATAGGATATCCGCAGTGGTGCAGATGGACCCTGATCTGGTGCAGGCGGCCTGTCTCCGGCAGCGCTTTCACCAGCGTATAATCACCGAAACAGAAAAGTCTGCGGATTACCGTAAGGGCCGTTTCACCGGAATTATCGATGCCGCGCTTTTTCCGCACCGTGGAAGAGGAGTCATTCCCGATTGGTGATGAAATTCTGTATGCAGAATCAGGCATATTCCCATGTACAATTGCGATGTAAGATTTTGCGGCATTTTTTATATGGGTGTGCATGGCAGAGGCAAATCCGGTATTCTTGGCGAACAGAATAATGCCGGAAGTTTCTCTGTCAAGTCTGTGGAGCGGGTATACCGCGCACCTGCAATGATCCTGGAGCACCATGGAGAGGGTATTGTTGAAAAATCGACCTGAGGGATGTGTCGGGATATTGCCGCTTTTACTTACCGCTATCAGGTTCTCATCTTCATACAGAACAGTGAAGTCCCTGTCAACAGGCGGTTCAATGATGTCCCTGCCGTGATACAGGAGCGTGTCTCCAGGTGATACCATGCGGTGGGGACGATGAGCAGGGGCGCCATTTATTGAAATTTTGCCGGATTTTATCTCATCCTGCCATTGCGAACGGCTCAGATAATTGAACCGGCGGGCAAGATACAGGTCAAGGCGTACCGAGTCGATAATATCGGAAACTGTGGCGGAAGTAGTTCTTTTTATTGCGTCCATCGTATCCCTTTTATAAGAAGATAACCCTATGGTGCTGTCCTGATAAGGTCAAGAAAAAGAATAATCATCCCCGGGAGATATTAATTATTCCTGCTATAGGGTAGCAGATAGATGACATTAAAAAATAAAAAATATATTTTTCTGATTTTAAATGGAAATGTTGATTAATAATCGCTTAATTGATAAAATTGTATTGACTCATAGTAAAATATTTCGGATGATTGCACCAATTTCTGTAGTTTTCTCATAACACAGGTAAATATACCTCTCCAGACGGCGATAGTCAGTGAGTTCATATCGTTTTGAATCAGCTCTTGCGAAATCACAGGCATGACAGATACGCAATATGGTTTCATAGTACCCGGGGAGAGGAGAATAATAAAATCTAATACAGCAATTAACTGATACTAATTGTGAAGGGGTAACAGATATGAAAAGGACGTTTCAGCCGAGCAATCTCAAGCGAGCCAGAAAACACGGTTTCAGGGCCAGAATGAGCACACCTGAAGGAAGGGAAGTACTGCGACGGAGAAGAAGAAAAGGCCGATATAAACTTACCGTTTCTGATGAAATGCCGTGCAAATAGAATATTTGCCGGCTTGTGATTTGTGAAAAAAAGATATTCTTTAAAGGGGAGGAAAGTTTTTCATAAGGTCTTTACGAGAGGAAGACGGTTCAAGGGAAACGGTGTCAGGATCATTGTGTTACCATGTGGCAGCTGCGGCATACAGAAAACGCACAGGCAAGAGGGTGGACCGGAAAAAGAAATACTGCCCGGAAATGTTAAGATTGGAATCGCGTTGAGAAAAAAGTATGGTAATGCAGTAATACGGAATAGAGCAAAAAGAATAATACGAGCTGTGTGTCGCGATTTACTTAAGGATTTGCATGAGGGTTATTATATTATTATTCAACCGGAGAATGATTTCCATTTATTCGGTTTTTCTGAAATAAGGCGTAATATCGGGAGTGTATTCCAAAAAGCTGGATTATTGAAATGAGTATCAGGGCATACATGCGGAAAGGATTAAGCGTTGTATTACTTGCGGTGGTTGCGGTGTATAAGGTATTGCTCTCTCCTGTATTACCGCCGGCGTGCAGATTTTATCCGACATGCTCGGATTATGCTGTCGGTGCAATAAAAAAACATGGTCCCTTCAGGGGATTATATATGGCTGTTAAAAGAATTCTCAGATGTAACCCTTTTTGTGAAGGCGGATATGATCCTGTTCCCTGATCAACCCCTTTTTCCCTCTTTGCCTCCTCTCATGTAGTTCTTAATATGTGTTGATTATTCTCTGATATTGTGCCCGCGGGAATGCGGAAATGACCTGTCATTTCCCTTATTGCTGTTGTTCCTGCGAAGCATTGATATAATTCATTATTGGCTGGAGTTATCATGGATAAAAAAATGTTACTTGCTGTCACATTGTCTCTGGGAGTATGGCTTTTGTGGTATGCAGTATTCAAACCTGTTCCCCCCCCTCAGACTTCTGCTGTTGATACCAGCGCTCCTCAGGAGACTGTGAGCAGTACTCAGCCTGCCGCGCAGAGTCAGGGGCGTGCTGCAGAAACAACTACTACCACTACCGCAACTGGTACTCGCGGCGGATTGCAGATCCAGGGAGGCGGAAACATTGCCGAGACAGATGTTTCCCTGAAAACGGATAAATACACCGTCCGTCTGTCAAATAAAGGAGGCGCAATAACCAGCCTCGTATATAATTACAAGGACAGGCAGATAGAACTTGTGGTCCCGGGGAAGGTACTTGAAAGCAATAACCTCAATGCAACAGGCATACAGGACCTGAATTTTTATCAGAATGACAATGAGTTTGTGAACGGTAATGAGTTGAACAGCGCATTGTGGAATGTTGAAAAGGATTCCGATGCGAAAGTAAGGTTTTCTACCGTCGCACGGAACACGCAGGGAACACCAATCCGGATTGAAAAAATTTATACCTTTCATAAGGACAAGTATTTCTTTAATCTTGAATATCGTTTTACCAACCGGGGAAACAGCACCGTTTCCATGCCGGATAATATTTTTATTGCGTCCAGTCCCGATTTTGTGGGCCCAACCATGGATTTTAACAACAGCTACAATATAATCAGCAGCATATATCATATTAATGGCGATTTTGAACGGGGTTCTCAGGGTGGAGGATTATTCTCAAGTGCCGTCGATACAGTCCGTGAACGCGGAACGGTAAAGTGGGTTGGTCTGATGAGCAGGTATTTCCTCATGGTGATGGTCGCTGACAGCTTCAATGGTTCCGGAGTCATTCACGAAGGCAGAAGCAATCACGGATACCGTACAGGAATGTATGTACCGGTTGATCCGATAAATCCTGGAGAGAGCGTCAGCCGGTCCTTCAAGGTGTATGTGGGAGAAAAGAATAAAGAGAAGCTGACGGCGGTTGATACAAGCCTTATTGGCGCCGCAGATATAAACTGGATGATTGAACCGATACGGGACTTTGTACTGTGGGCTCTTTTTAAGATAAACCTGCTGGTGGGAAATCTCGGATGGGCCCTTGTAATTTTTTCAATTCTCACAAAAATTCTGCTGTTGCCCCTGACCATTAAATCGACTGATTCAATGCGCAAAATGCAGGAATTAAATCCGAAGATCAAGGAAATAAGGGAAAAATTCAAAGACAAACCTGAAGTGATGAACAAGAAGGTTATGGAGCTGTACAAAAAAGAGAAAGTAAACCCCCTGAGCGGCTGTCTCCCGCTGCTTCTGCAGATGCCATTTTTCTTTGCGCTCTATAGTGCGTTGATAAATTCAATAGATTTATGGAATGCGCCGTTTATTTTCTGGATACAGGATCTTTCCATGCCTGATACTATTTTTCAGATCAGCGGTTTTAATATCAATATTCTTCCAATTATTATGACAATAACAACGTTTCTCCAGCAGAAGATGACGCCGGGCAGTGATTCCTCTCAGCAGCAGATGTTTATCAAGCTAATGCCATTAATATTTATCGTTATTTTCTGGAATATGCCTTCCGGTCTCATTATTTACTGGATCATGCAGAATGTGTTACAGGTGCTGCATCAGGTGTATATCAACAAAAAACCGGCAAAGGAGGCTGTTGCGTAAATGTCAGGCTCGTAGGGAATGTCGGCGTTTCATTCATACAGAAACAGACAACCAGAAACGCACAATGAAATTATTTTCTATTATTAAATGATAGACCATGTCATTTATTGGGAGGTATATATGAAAGTTATAGAAGTCGAGGGAAGGACAGCTGATGATGCCAAAAAAAAAGCACTGGCACAGCTTGGATTGAGTACAACATCGGATGTGGAAGTTGAAATACTGGACCAGGGTAAAAGCGGAATATTTGGATTTGGCGTTTCACGGCCGGCAAAAATTCGAGTATATTACAATGAGAACACGGTAGATGTCGGGGAGCTGACATCTGAAGTTCTTAAAGGAATATTAACAAAGATGGGGATCGATGGTGACATCAGAGACCTGAAGGAAGGGGAGAACAAAGTATATATTGAACTGGAAAGCAAGTATTCAGGACTTATTATAGGGAAACGGGGAAAGACCCTGGAGGCCCTGCAGTTTATCGTCAATTTAATTGTGAACCACCAGACAAAAACTGAAAAGAAAATTATACTTGATATCGAGGCGTATCGGGCAAAGCGTGAACGCGCCCTCAGAAAAATGTCCAGAGAGATTGCGGTCAAGGTAATACGGACCGGTAAACCCTGGGTACTTGAACCGATGAATCCCTTTGAACGCCGACTTATTCATTTAACGCTGCAGAACGATTCACGGGTCATTACAAAAAGTGAAGGCCAGGGTATTTACAGAAAAGTGAAGATTTCACCAAATAAATAATTATCAGCAGAAAGACGTGACAGAAGATACAATTTGTGCACTTTCAACATCATTATTACAGGCTCCAATTGCGGTGATTCGGGTGAGCGGGCCCGAATCACTGAGTATTCTCCACCGCATTTTCAGCCGGCCGGAAGCGCTGCTCCCACGAGTCTCAGCCTATGGTTCAATCATTTCCGAAGGGAAAAAATTAGATGATGTAATCACAGTCTATTATGAATCTCCGAAGAGCTTTACCGGAGAGGAAATGGCGGAAATATGCTGTCACGGAAATCCTATCATTGTTAAACGAATACTCGGGCTCCTTATTGCACAGGGAGCCCGACACGGGGAACCGGGAGAATTCAGCAAGCGCGCGTTTTTGAACGGCAAGATTGACCTCACCGGGGCGGAAGCGATCAATCACATTATCCGCGCCCGGAGTGAATGGGAAATTGAAGCCTCCCTGAATCAGATGCACGGATCCCTCCGGGAGAAAATCCATGACGTGCGGGACAGCCTGCTTCTTCTCAAGGCGGATATTGAATGCCGCATTGATTTTGCCGATGAAGATGACGCTTTTGAATCGGATGCAGGCGCTGGTTCCGCAATCGATGCAATACACGGGCTTCTCACCGATATTCTGGGAAGATGCAGGGTCGGCGAGCGGTTGTCGCACGGCATTGATGTGCCCATAGTTGGAAAACCGAATGTCGGGAAATCAAGTATTCTGAACTGTATTCTCAATTCCGAGCGCGCAATCGTTTCAGACATCCCTGGTACCACCAGAGACCTCATAAAGGAAACGATTCAGTTTGCCGGTATTCATGTGAATCTCTTTGATACCGCCGGGATTGATGTTCCGGGATGTGAAATTGAGAAGCGCGGAATTGAGATGAGCCGGGAAAAAATTGTATCCTCCCCTGTCATTGTCATGGTAATCGATGCGGTACAGGGAATTGCCGGAGCCGACAGGGACATTCTGAAATCTCTCCCCGGGAAAGAAACCATCTGCCTTGCGAATAAAATTGACCTGGTCCCGGAAATCGCCGCGCCGGAACTGTTGAAGAAGCTCGCAGAAGACGCGGGGTATCCTGTCATACCCTTTTCCGCGAAAACCGGAAGCGGCCTGCAGGAGCTGGAACAGGAATTGTCTCGCCGTCTGCAGAGTGAATTTCTTGAGTACCGGAATTTCTTTATCTCCGACATGAGAATTATCGGGCTTCTTGAGGAGTCACGTGCCGCCTGCGAAAGGATAAAGTCTCTCCTCCGTGAAGGTGAGCCGCCTGAAATAATAGCCTTTGTCGTGCAGGAACTTATCGACACCACTATGGAGATAACGGGCGAGATAACACCTGATGATGTGCTGCATTCAATCTTCAGCCGGTTTTGCATTGGCAAATAGCTGCTGTCATTTTCCGCTAAAAAACGAGCGATTGCTCTATTTGTGCTTGACACGTTCCTGAAAAAGTATATAACAGAATTAATAATAGAGAATCGGGGGAACCATCATGGAATTGTCCGGGAAAAAAGTATTACCGGAGCTGCTCATCGAAATGGCACAGTATTCATTTACACGCCTTGACGGGGCCTGGTTTCTCGCAGTTGCTGAAAAATTGGGAATTGAAACTGCATGGGATATGGATGTCGCTGCATGGACACGGTTTGCGTACGGATTCGGGAAAAAAGTGCGTACCAGCATTATCCCGGCACCGGTATGGCCGGACAGTTTTCTTGAAGCGCTGCAGATACTCAGTGAAGTCCTGAAAATTGAAGGCAGAGATGTTACCGTGGAAAACAATGAAATAATAATCCGTGTCACTGATTGTGAAACACAGAAAATGATCGCGAAGGCCGGTATTGCCGACTGTGGAATTGTAACTGTCCAGACCTATGAGGGAATTTTCCGCGGTCTTTTTGGAAAAGATGCGACACTGCGTGTTGAGCACAGGAAAAACCTGAACAGGGGTGATGAGTGCTGTGAAGTAGTGGTGAGTAATCCCGGGGTATAATCTCACTTCGGCATCATGAGACCTGATCTCACAGAAATTATTGTATGAGCTTTTTCATCGCCGGATCGTTGTGCAGGATATCTTTCTGGTATGCCTGGACAACTTTTTTAAATCCGGTCCTGTCGGGGGTACCGGAGTTTATCATTGCAGTGAACTGGGTAAGATATCGCTGTGCGCCGCTTATATCCCCCTTCTTCACGCGGAGTCCCGCAAGCCAGTAAAGAAGTACGCAGCGGTCCCTGAATTGAATATCTGTTTTCAGCAACGAGGCAAGCTGTTCCTCAACAGCGGGAAGGCGCCTTATATCAAGGTCAAGATACTGTTTCAATTCCTTCGCGATGCCATAGGGTTGTTTTTCCAGAAAATTTTCCTCTGCTTTCTCCAGGGCCTGTTTGATGGACCTGAAATTACTGCGGTTATTTCCCGTCTCTCTGAGGAGTTCGGCATACCGGGGATGATCCCGCACCGCGCCGAAGACAGGGTCGGATGATAACAGCTGCATGGAATAAAAACCGGAACGCACCGCCTTTTCAAGACAGCTGAAGGCCTTCTCGATGTTATTTGTTTTCATATAATGCGCGGCTTTCTCATATTCAATCCAGTATGTTCGGGAACTGTCTATCTCCGAACAGGAGTCAAGAAGTGACAGCATTTTTGAAGGAAAGGCTGAATCTATAAGGCTGACAAGATACAGAAGCGAGTTGTGATCACCTTCCTTCAGGGCCTTCTGATAGTATGCTTCCGCCCCGGTATAGTTTTTTTCGCGTTCATTTAAAACACCATAATTGATATACGCATGTGTCCGGTATTTATCCTCTCCCATCAGTTGCCGCAGACGATTTTTTGCTTCGTCCTTTTCATCATAGAAGTAAAGAGTAAAAACGTCAAAAAATGGATTCTCAAGATCGGAAATATATGAACTGCTTACGGTCATGTTCTGTGTCAGCAGTACCATTATCGATATGACAACCGGAACTGCGATTGCAGCGATTGCCCTGTATCTTCGGGAAAATTTATTTTTTGTACTTGTCATCATAATATTTTTATATGTTACAATCATCCAGTATTGTTTTTGATATGTTCTTTATCAATCGAAAACGGCATTATTCCCAACTCCGCCTTCCGGAGAGAAGGAAAGGTTATACACCTTTCCGGGTGCCGTGTTATTGACGGCATAAAAACTGATTGTACTATATACACAGGCAATGAATTCGTCAAAGAAAAAATTCTCAATAACTATTTTGATTGCGGTCTTCATCGCTGTTGTGCGGGTTCCGATTTCCGGCAATATCGAAGGTGATCATGACTATTTCACCAGGAAATCCCTGGGAGATTATATCGGCGCACTGCGTTCTGTTGTTCAGCAGACCTGCTCCCTGCGGGACCCCCTCCTCATTGATGCAAACATTTTCCGAATCAAAGAATTAATGGTCCATTCCGGGCTCTATAAAGAAGGCCTTGCATCCTGCGGCAGAATACGGTCGGTGAGCCCCGGGGTAAGGGGGAACCGTTATCTATTGGGACGCCTGGGGCTGCTGGAAAATGATATTCTCTGGAAGACAGGAAAAACTGCAGCGTCCCTCACTGTTAGGGACTCTCTTGGATTCTTCAGTCATTTCATGATGACTGGTCCCTTCGAAAACAGAGGTCTTTCAGATTTCAACGCGGTGCTGCCGCCGGAGAAGGAAATATCAGAAGGAGCAGTTTACCGGGGAAAATTGTGTGAAATGCCCTGGTTCCGTACCTCTGCCGATGTCCGGGGAATTGTGGACATGGATGAGATTTTCGAATCAACGGAGGATTCTCTTTTTTATCTGCTTACGGCATTTCGTGTGCCGGAAGCCGGTTCCTATATCCTGCATCTGGGAAGGTCAGGGTATACCGACATTTTTATTGACGGGAAAAAGGTATATTCAGGAAGGGAGCTGCATTCTTTCGGCAGGGACCAGTACCGGATTGGTGTGAGATTATCAGCGGGAATACACAGAATTCTCATTAAGACGGGGTCTCATGAAAGAGGAGGCATTAAAATATCACTCCGTATGACAGATCATAACGATGTGCCGGTATCCCTGAGGGCGGAACACCCGCTTGCATCATTTACGGGAACAGCGCTCGGTACTGAGGTCTCTTTTTTCTCCTCCCTGAAAGTGCTTCAGGAAAAAAAGTCCCTGTCGGAAGGAGATAATTTCCGGCTGGGATATTTTTTTCTGCAATCAGGGCTGCATAATGACAGGGAACGGCAGGGGATTGGTTTTTTTAATGCGTCAAAAGATTCAACGTTATATGGGTCGCCTTCAGAGTATTATTGCGGGTTAATTGAAAAAAAATGGGGAGCAAAGGATCTTCATTACAGAAAATCGCTGCTCCTTAATCCCCGCAGCATAGAAGCCCTCGAAAAAGCTGTTGAACTCCGGCTGATCCGGAACAGACTGTATGAAGCTCAGCCACTGATCAACAGGATACGTGAAATCGATCCCGATGCTCCCTTTTATTATTACCTTCAGGGAAAACTGCTTTTACGGAAGAGATGGTATCATCAGGCGGGAAAGCTTTCGGAAAGCATCCCTTCGCCCTGTTACCGTGAAAAGAGCGTCTATCTTAAGGCGCATGCGGCGATGAAACTGGAACAGTATCGTATGGCTGCAGAGCATTTCGGAAAATTATATAGAAGGGAAAGGACATCCCGCGAGGTGCTTGAACACTATGTAACGTGCCTCGAAAAATCCGGACGTTATGAGGAGGCGATGGAGATACTGTCACATTCCCTGGCGACTTTTCCCAACAGCACCCGGATACGGCTCAGGCTTTCATCACTATCCGGCATAACAAAGGGAGACCGTACCAGGCTGCCGTTCCTTTCCTCGATATTGAATATGTCACCATGCCATAACAGCGCGATTCTTCAGACAGGAATAGTATATCATAAACTGGGAAACGATCTCCTCGCAAAATACTATCTCCACAGATCGATGGGTATTGACCCGAAAAATTTTTCTCTGAAACGGTATCTTGCGGTTATCGATCCCGTTGATGTGCCCCTTGAGCAGTATCTTGAGAAGCGGGACCCTGAACAGCTCGCCCTGGAAGGCAATGAGTTCAGGGATGAGTCTGCGGTGTATCTCCTGAATGAAACCGCATATCGGGTATTTGACGAGGGCTCCTATGAAAAACGGGTACACCAGGTGGTCGCGGTCAACGACGAAAGCGCGGTCAATACATTTTCCCAGTTCAGTGTAGTCCTTGATCCTTCGACTGACCGTCTTGAAAACCTTGAATGTTCCGTGATAAACGGTAATGAAAAGGTTGATACGTCGGAATATGTCACGCGTTCGCTCTCTGATCCTGAAAGCAGGCTGTATTACAATCTCATGGCCTTTGTTGTGCGGGTCCCGTCAGTGCGGAAGGGAAGTGTTATTCAGTTCCGTTACAGGATAACAAGCCGGAGCGGTGAGATATATAAAAACTATTTTGGTGCACGGGTGTTTGCGGGAAGCAGTTATCGTACCGTACACAGCAATACCGTTATCAGTGTCCCGGAACAGAAAAAAATTTATTTTCACCTTACGGGATTTAAAAACGGAGAAGTCAAAAAAAGCGCGATGTCAGGGCGGTTGATATACCGGGTTGCAGTGAAAAATATTGAGCCCTACCTCAAGGAATCCGCCATGCCTCACTACTCTGAAATTCTGCCCACGGTTTATTGCACCACGCACCGCACCTGGAACGAGCTGTATACATGGTATTCGCAGATGCTGCGGGACAGGATAGTCATGAGCGAGGAAATGACCCGTGACCTCGCCGCTGTCATAAGTCCCGGAGACAGTGATACCGAGAAGGTAAGAAAAATCTTTAACCACGTTACCTCCACAATCAGGTATGTGGGATTTGAGCTTGGTATCGGGAGTATTCAGCCGCGGCGTTCCGATGAAACCTATCATTCAAAAATGGGCGACTGCAAGGACATCAGCCTTGTGCTGACTGCGATGCTCCGTGCTGCGGGCATTGACGCCGCCATTGCTCTGGTGAGAACTGCAGCCAGCGGGATAGCTGATACGTCATTTCCTTTTCTGGGTATTTTCAATCACGCAATTTGTTATGTGAATATCGGCGGGGGGTTTTTTCTGGATGGCACCGCAAGGTTTTCCGGCTTCAGAGAGATCCCTGATTCCGATCATGGGGTGACGGCGTTTGTTGTCGATGGAAACGGTTACCGGTTTATTCCGGTGGAAAGCAGGCTGTTCGCTCAAAACAGTCTTACAATATCCAACACCGTGAAGATAATGGATGACAGAGGAGCAGTGATTAAACGGACATTTTTTAAAGAAGGTGGACTGTTCGCGCCGTCAACACGTCACAGCCTGATGGACCGGGGCCGGCTAAAAACAACAATTTCTGAATACTGGAACAACAGTTTCACCGGATCCATCATTGAAGACCTTACCGTGCTGAATTCAGCGAAGGACAATCCCGTTTCATATTCCTATACAATTAAGGCGCCGAACTTCGTGCAGCATGAAAACGGCCAAATTATGTTCCGGGCCTTTATGCAGGATTCAGGGGTGTACAAAAACTATGCCATCAGGAAATCAAGAAACTTCCCGATCATTATGAGCACCGGATACCGCGTACGGGAGCATATTGATTATTCAATACCCCGGGGATACACTGTATACCGGATGCCGGAAACGGGTTCTTATGTGCATAAAAAATTTGCGGCCCGGTATTCCTACGAGAAAATTGATGAAGGAAATACAATAAGGGTGACGGGGGAAATATCCTACCTGGCAAAAAGAATACCGGTGGAGGACTATCCAGCGTTCAGGGAATTTGCAGGTTTTATTCAAAAAAAAGAAAATGAAATGATAATTCTTGTTAAAAAGGATCAATAGCAGCAGTTTACAATGTGGACGTGCCATGCATGATTAATGGACACAGGAGCGGCAGGGACATGAAGTTCAGAAGTATTTCAGGAAACGCGGTATATGAGTGTACTCTTCAGGAATGGGAGCACATTCTGGAAGTAGCACGGGACAACGACTGGGAACCGATGGGCACGGTGATTGAATTTGAGAATGAATTTGAAAATATATATGGGACCTCGATTCTTTATTGCAGCACAATTTTTGCTACATTACAGGTTATGAACTCGTATCATGGGTGGGACGGGAATTATACAGAAGCCCGGGATCAGATCGTACTCGATGCAGACACCGGTGAACTGATGTACGCCCTTGACGGAAGCAACATCGATCCCGCGTTCTTGATATTTCTGGAAAACGGCAGTTTCCGGATATTAGCCTGATACATCACGAAGGCTTTTTTTCAGGTATTTTTACATGTACCGGTTTCGCGTTCCATATATCTTCTGCATACTCGCTGATTGTTCTGTCCGTAGAAAACTTTCCCATGTTGGCGGAGTTAAGGATTGACATCCGTGCCCATTTTTTTCTGTCCCGGTAGGTTCTGCTGACTTCCTCCTGGCATGTTACATAGGCATCGTAATCTTCAAAGAGCATATACTGGTCACCGTGGTGGAGCAGTGAATCAGTTATAGGTTTGAAGAGGCTGCTGTCACCCTGTGAAAAATGACCATTGCTGATCATATTGATGCACTGCTGCAGTTCCTGATTCCCATTAAACACGGTCTGGGGATTGTAGCCGGAAAATTTCCTGTCCGCCACTTCATCCGCAGTGAGCCCGAAAATGAAAATATTGTCTTTTCCCACTTCCTCCATTATCTCAACGTTCGCTCCGTCAAGTGTTCCGATTGTGAGGGCGCCGTTCAGTGCGAATTTCATGTTTCCTGTCCCTGAAGCTTCATTCCCTGCGGTTGATATCTGTTCTGAAAGGTCTGCCGCGGGAATTATTTTTTCCGCCAGTGAAACAGAGTAGTTGGCAATAAAGACGACCTTCAACATGTCTCCGACTTCCGGATCGTTATTTACCACGTCACCAACAGCGTTGATGAGCTTGATAATAAGCTTGGAGATGAAATAACCGGGAGCCGCTTTACCGGCGAAAATAACAGTGCGGGGAACAATATCACCGCCGTGATGTTTTTTGATCCTGTTATACAGTGTGATGACATGGAGGACATTGAGGAGCTGCCGTTTGTATTCATGGAGCCGTTTGATCTGGCAGTCAAAAATTGAATCAATGTTGATTTCGATTCCGTTATGCTCACGGATATAATCGGCGAGGAGTTCCTTGTTCCGCCGCTTTACTGACTGCCATTGCTCCTGGAATGCCGGGTCCTCTGCGAAAGGTATGATTTTTTTCAGATCATAAAGGTCGGTGGTCCATGACTCTCCTATTTTTGCGGAAATAAGACTGGAAAGGCCCGGGTTACAGAGCTTCAACCACCGTCTCTGGGTTATCCCGTTGGTCTTGTTGTTGAACTTCTCAGGCCATATCTCATAGAAATCCCTGAAAAGATTGGCCTTCAGGATTTCTGTGTGCAGGGCGGCGACACCGTTTAAAGAATGACTTCCCACAATTGCAAGGTGGGCCATGCGGACCTGCTTTTCCGCTCCCTCGGCAATGATTGACATACGGTGCAGACGGTTGGTATCGCCCGGATAAAGCTTTTTAATTGTTTCAAGGAAACGCCTGTTTATTTCATAGATAATCATTATATGACGGGGGAGTACTGTTTCTATGAGCCGTACCGGCCATTTCTCAAGGGCTTCAGGTAGAATTGTATGATTGGTGTAGGCCATCGTTGCCGTGGTGATGTCCCATGCCTGGTCCCACCCGATTCCCTCGATATCCATGAGTATCCTCATCAGTTCAGGGATCGCAATTGACGGATGGGTGTCATTCAGCTGTATCGCCACCTTTTGCGGGAGCAAGGTGAAATCCTGATGAGATTTTTTAAAGCGCCTGATGATGTCCTGGAGCGTCGCTGAAACAAAGAAATATTCCTGTTTCAGCCTGAGTTCTTTTCCCTGAAATGACTCGTCCTTGGGATACAAAACTTTTGATATTGTTTCAGAATACGTGCGTTCATTTATTGCTTTTTCATAATTACCGTCATTGAAATACTGCAGGTTGAATTCACGGGTCGCCTTTGCCGACCAGAGACGCATGTTATTGACGGTATTGTTCCGGTATCCCGGTATGGGGGTGTCATAGGCCATTGCCATGATGTTATCCGTATCCACCCATTCAAACCTGATGCCGCCGTCAGGGTCCTTGTACTGGTGAACGCGGCCGTAAAACTGTACAGGATAGAGGTATTCAGCACGGGGAAATTCCCATGGGTTTCCATACCGGAGCCAGTTATCCGGGGCCTCAACCTGATAGCCATCGATTATTTTCTGATGGAATATTCCATATTCATACCGGATGCCATAACCGTAGGCAGGAAGTTCAAGAGAAGCCATGGAATCCATGAAACACGCCGCAAGCCTTCCGAGTCCGCCGTTGCCTAATCCCGCGTCCCATTCTACCTCCCGGAGTTCCTCAAGATCATATCCGAGTTCCTTGAGCGCGTCCGCAGAGGTGTCGTACAGATCGAGGTTGATGAGGCTGTTGCCGAGGGTCCGTCCAACAAGGAACTCCAGGGAAAGATAATATACCCGTTTCGCATCAACATCATAATATGCCTGCTGGGTTTCTATCCACCGTTCAATAAGCCTGTCCCGTGCAACAAGGGCAATGCTGTTATAGAGGTCAAATCTGGTCGCGGAATATTCATCTTTTGCGCATGAGTACTCCAGATGGTTTACAAAAGAATTCTGAATGGCGTTGACATCGGTACCCTGAAATTCGTTTGTCGACGGGGTCAGGTTCTTTTGGGGAGATTTTTTTTCAACCATGGCATAACCTCTTTTGTTATGATAATTGCGATGCCCGGCATCGGGACAAGCAAAGAGTCCGCCGGTTCCGCACATCTCTCA
>ENA-UPTA01001394-UPTA01001394.1-activated-sludge-metagenome-genome-assembly--contig:-NODE-1394-length-26853-cov-6.983581_pt1 | contig 26853 bp, 24 predicted proteins | sample MGYA00238184_ERZ773361 | MGnify/ENA primary metagenome ERZ773361 (study PRJEB29100, sample SAMN05720205) | activated sludge metagenome | isolation source: anaerobic digester from wastewater... | reverse complement strand
CGCCTTTCCTTTCAAGGCGCTGCTGGATCTTTTCGCCCACAATTGACACATCCCCTGCGCCGATGGTTGCGATCACGTCGCCCTCCCTGACCCTGGAACATATCCTGGTAACTACCTCGTCCATATCGCTGCAGAAGTCGTAACCCTTGTGCCCTTTCTGCTTGAGGATGTCGCCTATCAGGGTGGAGGATACACCCTCTATTGGTATTTCGTCGGCAGGGAAGACCGGCAGAAGGAATATTCCGTCGGCCATGGAGAGAACCTCCGCAAAGTCCCTGTACATGGCAGCCGTCCTGGTGAACCTGTGGGGTTGAAATACAGCCATGACCCTTCTTTCGGGGAACATCTTCTTGAGGGTGCCCAGAGTAGCTGCGATCTCCCTGGGGTGATGGCCGTAATCATCGAATATATCCACTTCAAGTGCACCGATGGATCCCATGTGCTGAAGGCGCCTCTTTGCCCCCTTGAAGGTCCTCAGTGCCTGGGAGGCCACCTCAAGGGGGATCCCGATAGTATCGGTAGCAGCACAGGCTGCAAGAGAGTTAAGAACGTTGTGCTCTCCCGAAACCTGGAGGGATATTTCACAGGCTAGTGTGCCGTTTTTGGAGAGGGTGAAGGTGACCCCTCCTCCCCTGTTGTGCCTGACATCCTGCGCGCCCCAGTCCCATCTGGAACCCCAGCCGTAAGTGAGGTGTCTGCCGTTGATCCTGTTCTGAAGAAGTGCCGAAAGGCCCTTGTCCTCTCCGCAGACGATGGCGGCCCCTCCCGGCTCCCTGTTGGATAGGAACCTTTCGTAGGCCTTCAGGACAGAGCTGAAACTGGGGTAGTAATCTACATGGTCCCAATCTGCATTGGTAACGATGGCAACATGGGGGCGAAAGAGTTCGAAGGAGCCGTCGCTTTCATCAAGCTCGGCTACCATGTGGGCACCCTGCCCCAGTTTGGCGTTCCCCCCGATATCACAGAGCTCCCCCCCGATGGCAACGGACGGGTCAAGGCCGGCGCTTTCCAGGATCAGCCCGATCATGGAGGCGGTGGTGGTCTTACCATGGGTTCCGGCAACACCAATTCCCTTTCGCATGTTGAAGAGCCAGCTTAACACTTCTGCCCTCTTGAAGATCCGGATCCCTCTTCTGGCGGCCTCTACCAGCTCTTCGGTCTCTGAGGGTATGGCACTGCTGAAGACTATTGCATCCGGTTTGAACCTGTCAAGGTGTTCCTTGTCATGGCCGAGGGCGAATTCGATCCCGTTGGGGGAGATCTTGTTTATGTAATAAGTATGTGAAACATCACATCCGCTTATCTTCATTCCGATCTGACGTAAAAGAAGAGCCAGACCGCTCATCCCGGCTCCTCCAATTCCCATCAGGTGTACCCTCTCGAGGTTTTCGAATCGGCCATCGAAGTCGTTCAATTGCGGCCTCTCCCTTCGGCGATTTGTTGTAAAAGCTCCCAGATCTTCTCACAGGCTTCACAGGTTCCCATACCAGGAGACTGAAAGGCTTGACCGAGCCGAGCCCTCTTAATTTCATAGTCTATCATGAACGCAAGGTTTTCATGAATCCCGTTATCGATCTCCCAGATGGACCCGAACCCTTTTTCAGAAAAAACCCTGGCATTATGCTCCTGGTGATCATCTGCTGCACCTCTCCAGGGGATTATGACGGAAGGAAGGCCAAATGCAACCAGTTCTGCCAGGGTGGAAGCCCCCGCTCTTGACACTACCCCATCGGCGATGGAATAGAGAAGGTCGATCTCCCACTCCCGTGGAAGAAGCCAGAGGTTCCCCGATGCCCGGACAGCTATTTCGCTGGAACCAACCACTAGGAAATTTCTGCTGCAGAAAGGCTTCTCAGCGGAAACCTTGCTGAACAGAACGGTCATGGGATCGCTCCCGAGAGACCCCCCAAGGACAAGTACCCGGGGGCTGGGAGGGAGGTCCAGATCATACCCCAGAAGCTTCCAGGCATCTTCCGGTGGCAACCGTCTCAGGTTTCTTACCGGAACGCCCACAGGGGTGAACCCTCCGGAAGGAAGAGGTTCGCAAACTTCCCAGCCCGTACAGACAGGGATCCTGGCTTTAGCCGCAATACAGGTTACCCTTCCGGCCTTGGCATTGGGTTCGTGCAGAAGCACAGGGACACCCTTCATTTTTGAGACGACCATAGCCGGAACCGAGACGTAACCCCCGAAAAGCAGGCATATGTGGGGTGAAAATTCCCGGACCACCCTTCCGACTTCAGCTATCGATCTTGCCAGGTCCACGGTCCGTGACACCCTGGTCCTCAGTGGACCCGAGAGAGGGGAACCCTCGACGGGAAGTACCACCGGCGCAACACCGGCATGACGGTACAGTTCTCTCTCCATGTCACGACTGCCGGACAGGAAAAGACTCTCCACATGGCCACGGCTTCGCACGATCCACTGGTTAAATGAGAGTGCGGGCCAGATATGGCCTCCTGTCCCTCCCGCAGCGATCAGGATCTTCATGACACCATCCCTTCCTGGAACAGGCTTTTCAGGATACCCTCATAAGGCGGAGAAGGACCCCGATCTTGCACCAGCCGAGGACCAGGGAACTTCCCCCGTAGCTTACGAAGGGGAGAGGCACACCGGTCAGGGGCAGAAGCCTGAGAACCCCTGCAGCGTTCACAATGAACGGGATAAATATGGTCAGGGTGATAGCCCATACCAGGGTCGCCTCGAACTTTCCAGCGGCAGAAAGGTATGACAGGTACTGGATCAGAAGAAAGATGCCGAAAAGAAGGATCACCGATAAGGTACCTATCAATCCTATCTCTTCACCGATAACAGCCAGTATGAAGTCCGTATGCGCAGCAGGCAGGTACTGGAGCTTCTGGAGTCCGTGCCCGATGCCAACGCCGAAGAACCCGCCGTTGGCAAAGGCGATGAATCCCTGGATCGTCTGGAATCCGCTCCCGAGGGGATCGCTCCAGGGATCGAGGAAACTTGTGATCCTCTCTATCCGGTACCTGCTTAAAAGGACCACCGGAATGAACATCGCTACCAACGCAATGGAACCAGCGATAAGCGGGGTGGTCCAGCCGAAGACCTGAACAAAGACCGCCATGGCAAGACCGAAGAGTATCATGGCTCCCCCGAGATCAGGTTGAAACAGGAAAGGCCAGACGGAGATCCCGAAGATCAGAAGGGTCCTCCAGATCGCCTTCCCTCGGTCGAGTCCCGGTTCGTTCAGCTTCCTTGAAAGATGGATCGCCGTTGCGAACAGCAAGACCTCCGAAGCCTGGAGACTGAAGGGGCCAAGCCTGACCCATCGGCTGGCCCCTCCGCCTGACCTTCCAAGACCGGGGAGAAGGGTCATGATCATCAACAAAACTGCAAGGGACCAGATCACCCCACTCCACTTCCTCCAGAAAGCCGCAGTGGGTAGAGTGCAGGCTATCATTGCCGTCAAACCGACAAGAAGCCATTGGATCTGTTTCAATCCATAGAAGAAAGGGGTCCTTGCCTGGGCGGCCGTAAGCTGGGCTGTCACGGAGGAGATCATCAGGATCCCGAGACTGGACAGAACGAGCGGGATAGCCCATGTGGCCTGCACCGACAGACCCCAGAGGCCACTTCCCCTTATGTTCCGGGAAAAGCTGCTTTCCGGCATCAGTATCTCTCCTTCTCCAGGATCTTGACCCATCTCCGGAAGTCTTCCCCCCTCTCCTTGTAGTTTGCGTACATGTCCCAGCTGGTGCAGGCTGGAGAGAGAAGGACCATACCTCCCGGGGAGGATGCCCTGAAGGCTTCCCGTACAGCCTCACCCATATCCGACACCTCTATGATCCTTTGAAAACCCCTTTTTTCCAGGGCCACCCTGATCCGGGTCTTCTCATCTCCAAGAAGGACTGCGGCTTCCGACCCTTTCGCGACGGCTTCGGCAAGAAGGTCGTAGTTCTCACCCTTTCCCTTGCCTCCAAGGATGACCACCTTCCTGCCCTCGAGAGATCCCAGTGCCGTAACAGTGGCGGCCACGTTGGTTCCCTTCGAATCATCAATGAAGGAAACGCCCTTTACGATACCGACAGGCTCACACCTGTGAGGAGGTGCCTCGAAGGTCGCAAGAGCTCTCTTCAGAGTGTCAGCTTGCCCCCCCTGAATGATCAGAGTGGCTGAGGACATGGCGGCGTTCTCAAGGTTGTGTCGCCCCAGCAGGGGAACATCGGTGTATCTGAAAAGGTTTTTCTCGGAGGCGCCGGATATCATAACAGCATGATCGTCTTTCATCAGCAGGCCTTCCCTGCGCCTCCTGTCGCGATCTTTTTGCCATCTCAGGGGGAACACACTGCCCGAAGGAGGGCCTTCCTGGTACAGGACAGGAAGGTCCCGCTCCTGGCAGATAAGGGAGCCGCCGTCCTTGAGCATTGACGTTATCTTCCTCTTTGAGCCGTAATACTCTTCCACGGAACCGTGCCAGTCAATGTGGTCCGGATCAAGGTTGGTCACAACTGCAACATCTAGGCTCAGCTCCTGGGCCCAGAAGAGCTGGAAGCTGCTCAGCTCGGCCACTACTACATCATTTTCAACGAAAGCATGATCTGCCAGGGGACTTCCGACATTACCCGCCACCCCTACCCTAAAACCGGACTCCTTCAAAAGATGCCCTGTCAGAAGAGTGGTAGTGGTCTTGCCGTTGCTTCCGGTCACTCCGATCTTTGCCCCCTTAAGGAAAGGAGCCACGAAGTCGACCTCTCCGATGATCGCCACTCCTTCTTCCAGGGCCCTGGCAACCGGTCGGGACCTGGGGGAAACTCCGGAGCTCAGGACCATGGCGTCACACTCCAGGATCCTTTCCGAATGCCCATCCGATTCATGGTCGATCCCGTATTGATGGAAGAGTTCACGGGTCTGTGGGTCAACGCTTCCGAGTTCGGAGACAAATACGGAATAACCCAGCTTCGAGGCAAGGATGGCGAGGGCTCTTCCGCTCACTCCGGCACCTATTACCGTTATCCGGCTCATCCTGTTCATCAGGTCCTCTCTTTTACTGCCGGCGATGTTCATGTCCGTATCCCTATGGGCAGATAAGGATATCTCCCAGAAATACCAGAAGCAGGAGCATTCCGGCAGCGTGCAGGGCCCAGAAACTGTAAACGACGGACGTCTCGCTCCAACCGGATATCTCGAAATGATGATGGAGGGGGCTCATCAGGAATACCTTCTTATTGAATCCTCTTATGGCGATGATCTGAATGATAACTGAAACGACCTCCAGTCCCATCATGAATCCCAGGGGGAGGATCAGAAGGAGCATCCCCCTGGCGGCACATACAGATACGAGTAGGCCTCCGAGGAAGTGGGAACCACAATCCCCCATGAACACTTTTGCGGGGTGGAAGTTGTGTGCCAGGAAACCGGCAGATAGGCCCAAACCAAGGATGGCTGCAAGGTGGCCCGCCTCGCCCTCTGGGGTCAGGAGCATAAGTACTGCAAAGGACATGGCCGCCATACCGGTCAGAAGTCCGTCGAGACCGTCGGAAATATTGGCGGCATTTAGGGCCCCGACCAGGAAGAAAAGCAGAACCCCTCTCCCTGATATGCCTTCCAGGACGATCCCCGGTGCAAGCACCAGAACCCCGTCGGGCATATAGAGATAGGACCAAACCAGGGCTGCGAAGATCTGCAGGGCAAGCTTCTCAAGGCTCCGCAGACCTTCGCTGGAGGACCTGAAGAACTTGAGAAGATCGTCGGCAAGGCCGATAGCTCCTCCTGTCAGAGGAAATCCGAGGAGCAGAACTGCCTCCTGCAGGGTCCATTTTCCGAGAAGGAAAAGGGAAAGCCCTGCGAGGAACGTTATCAGAAGGAACACCGCCCCACCCATGGTCGGGGTGTTCTGTTTGTCCCTGAGATGGTTCTGGGGGCCGTATCTCTTCAGATTCTGGATAACCCTTCTTTTGCCAAGAAGATCTGTCCAGGGTCCCTGCAGGGCTATCTCCGCCAGAAAGACGGATACGAGCACCCCTGCACCCCACATTACCGAAGACCCTCCAGGATACCCAGAGCCCTTTCAACCCCGAAGGAACGGGACCCCTTGAACAGCACCAGGTCTCCGGGGGAGAGACTGGCCGTGAAAATCCCTTGAAGATCCTCGAAATCGACGACCCTGCAGTTGGATGGAGTTCCCCTGTGAAAGACACCGTTCCACGGCTCGCCGATCAGAAGGACCAGGTCCAGGCACTCAAAGAGCCTGGAAACGTCCCTGTGCAGCTGAAGGGAGTCCTCCCCCAGTTCACTCATCCCGCCCAGAACGGCACACTTCTTCCCTCGGATAGGGACCGAAGAAAGAGAACGGAGGGCTGCGCTCATAGAGACGGGATTGGCGTTGTAGCTGTCGTCGATGACCAGGAAACCGTTCCCGGTCAGATAGCACTTCCCCCTTCCCGGCAGTGCCTGAAAGGAAGAGAGGGCCTTTAACTGCTCTGCAGGCTTTATCTTCATGTGATCCCCCAGGACGGTGGCGAAAGCCATCCCATAGGCGTAATGTTCCCCGAAAAGCCCGGCCCTGATCTCCCTTCTTCCTCCAGGGGTATCGATCAGGACAACCAGGTCGGGGCATCCGGAATGAAGGTCGGTCCTTGCTTCGACTATCCGGTACATTGGGCTTCTGTAGCCGACGGGCAAGAGCTCCAGATCTCCCGAGGAGTACTTGATGGCTTCTGATAACAGTTCATTATCAATATTATAGGACAGAGACCTTAACGAAGGCGATTCAAGAAGTTCCATCTTTGCCTCAAGAACCCCCCTGATGCTCTTAAGACCCTCAAGATGTCCCGGGCCGACCTCTGTTATCACGCCGAACCCGGGGTGATAGGTCTTCGCAAGGCTCCGGATCTCACCGGGGTGGTTCATCCCAAGCTCAATAAGAAGGATATCAGTCCCCGGCGGAGTCTCAAGGACCGTCAAGGCACATCCGATCCATGTGTTGTAGCTTTTCCTTGGCGAATGGACTCTCCTTGAAACTGCAAGAACGGTCCTGATCATCTCCCTGGTGGTAGTCTTTCCCACGGTACCCGTTACCCCGATCACCGATCCCGGATCGACCCTTGCAAGCCAGACCGAGGACATTTCGCGAAGAGCGCCATCGGTGTCTACGGACAAAATGGCAGGTATCCCTTTTTTCAAAAGGTGGTCCAGCCTACTGCCCGGGGCTGGGGGTCGGCAAACCAGGCCGGCAGCTCCTCTGTCCAGGGCTTCCTCGATGAAATCATGGCCGTCCATCCTCTCTCCCCTGAGGGCTATGAAAAGGTCCCCCGGAAGCACCTCTCTGCTGTCGGTACGAATCATAGCCGGCATTGTAATATCTTCTCCTGTATGCACGGCCCCTATGGCCCTGGCAGCTTCGCCAAGGGTCCATCTTTGCACATCCTGATCACTTACCTTGACCATTCTATTCCCCTCTTCAAGGACCACTCCCCAACTGTCTCCCCATCGCTGTATGGAATGATCCTGTCTGAAAAAACTATATTCCTCTCTGGGCCTTTGCCCGCGATAATTACCGCATCTCCGCCTGAGGCCCGGTCAAGGACAGAATATATTGCTTCTCGCCTGTCCAGGATCACCTCAGGGTAACTCTCCGCCCCTATTTCAACGTTAACGCCGGCAAGTATATCCCGTGCAATAAGGGAAGGGTCTTCGCTTCGCGGGTTATCCATAGTTATTACCACATGGTCGGCAAGTGCTGTGGCGACCTTTCCCATCAGCGGCCGGTTGCCCTTGAAACGGTCTCCGCCAGATCCGAAAACTACCCAGACCTTATTCCTGCAAACGTCCCTGATAGAGAGCAGGACATTCTGGAGAGCATCGGGAGTGTGGGCGTAATCAATTATTGCCGTCACACCGTTCGAAAACCTGAAACACTGAAGGCGCCCCGGTACCTGGGGCATTGTCTCCAGACCTCTCCTGACCACCTCTGGTTCAAGACCCATGGAAAGCGAAAGCGCCGCCGCCCCGAGGGCGTTAAGAGCGTTGAAACGGCCTGTCAACGGAAGAAAGAGCTCAAAGAGCCGACCTTCCTTTCTGGAGAGAATATCCATTCTTATACCCGAAAGGCTCATGCTCCTTATTTCGGCGAAATAATCGGGGCGATCCTTCCTGTCCAGGGAGAATGATACCACCTGTTCCGGGAACAGGTCTTTGATCCTCATGCCGTAAGGATCAGATACGTTGGAAACTCCAACCCACCCCGAAGCTCTCATGTATTTTCTGAAAAGGAGAAGCTTTGAGTTGAAGTATTCCTCCATGGTCCCATGGAAATCAAGGTGTTCGGGGGTCAGGTTCGTAAATACAGCTCCGTCGAAACGGCAGCCTGAAAGCCTGCCCTGGAAAAGACCGTGAGATGACGTCTCCATTACGCAATGGCTGTATCCGTTATCCAGCATCTCTCTGAGCATGGCCTGGATATCCGGTGATTCAGGGGTCGTTCTCTGGGCTTCAACTTCATATCCCGCACCGGTATCGTAGATAACGGTCCCCAGTATCCCCGATCTTCCACCCGAAACGTTGATGATCGACCTCAACATGAATGCTGTTGTCGTCTTGCCGTTGGTCCCGGTTACAGCGATCATTTGCAGGGAATCTGCCGGGTTCCCGAAAAGGGCCGATGCCACGAATCCCATGGAGACCCTCGGTTCCCGCACTATCAGGTGTCTTACCGGGGCTGGGGTGACCCTTTCCGAGATGACGGCCGCCGCGCCATTTCGTGAAGCCTCAAGGGCATAGTCGTGGCCGTCGAATCTTTTGCCCTTGAGGCATACGAAGACACCTCCTGCAACGACCTTTCTTGAATCAAAGAATATCCCTGTCAGCTCGGTGTTCTCCACAACACAGCTCTCCCCTTGTCCAGGAACAGGGCATTCCACTCTTTTCAGCAGTTCCCGCTCGGCCAGAAGGCATTCAATATCCGAGATCCTCATCTTTGGCCTCTTAACCTCCGTTCAGGATATCTGTTCTATGTCCTGTACAATACTCCTGAAGACCGGAGCAGCTACTTTCCCTCCAAGGAAATCACCAGCTCTTGGATTCCCTATCACGACCAGGAGCAGGAATTTCGGGTCGTTGAAGGGCCAGAAACCTACGAAGGAAGGAGTATAGTCGCCTTTAAGGTATCCGCCGGATCCCGGTACCTGGGCTGTGCCTGTCTTTCCTGCCACTTTTGCGCCTGGGACATCTGCAGATCTTCCGGTGCCTTTCTCTACGGCCAATCTCATGGCATCTCTCATCCACTGGGCAGTCCGGGCCGACAGGAGTTCGCTGACAACGACAGGCCTTCCCTGGTATTTTAAAGCTCCGCCCCTGCTCCGTATCTCGGATACGATAAAGGGCTTCATGATCTTTCCACCGTTCGCGATGGAAGATGTGGCTACCGCCAGCTGAAGAGGGGTAACACCTATTCCGTGACCTATGGATATCGTTGCTGGTACAGAACCTCTCCACTGCGAAGGGGGGATCATTAGACCTGATTCTTCTCCTGGCATCTCAACCCCGGTGAGGTCCCCGAACCCACACCTCCTTAAAAACGAGTAGGTACGGAACGGGTCGGAGTTCCTGACGCAGGTCACCATCCCGATGTTGCAGGAATCTGCAATGATAGAGGTAGGATTCATCCGGCCATGTGCCTTTATGTCATGGATCGTAACATCGGCGACCCTGATCTTTCCCTGGCAGTTCACGGTTGTACTTTGGGACACTTCTCCGTTGTCTATCAGGTTGGCCATGATAATGGGCTTCAGCGTGGAACCGGGTTCAAAGACTCTTGAGATGGCGTTGTTCCTGAGGGATTCCTTGTCTGCAAATGTGTTCCTGTCGTTCGGATCGAAGTCGGGTAGGCTTGCCATCCCCAGGATCATGCCCGTCGATGGCTCAAGAAGAACGGCAGCAGCCCACTCCGCCTTATGCTGGAGGACACCTTCCCGAAGCCTGCGTTCAAGAATGTGCTGAAGGCGGGAATCTATGGTCAACTGGACCAGAGAATCGTTATCGGCGGTCATTGTAAGGCCTGGAATGGCTACGTCCACGAAATCGCCCCTTGCATCCTTGGCGATGATCCTCCCTTCAGGAGGAGCGTAAAGAACGGAGTCCCAGAAGAGTTCCGCTCCTGCCAGCCCCCTGTCATCGATATCGCAGAATCCCAGGACGTGGCTCAGGGTATTGCCCTGGGGGTATACTCTCTTGGTCTCCTTGACCCAGAACAGACCTGGAAGCCTCAGGTTGATTACCCTGTCAGAGATGGGGGGGTCAACCTTTCGGGCGATCGGGTAGTATCGCCCCCCAATGCTTCCCGAGATCCTTTCGAGTCGGGACCGGGGGATCAGGTCCTGGAGAAGGGGAGCATTTCCGGGGTCCCAGAGAGTGGGGTCGATAAAGAAACTAAGTGTCGGAGCGGAGATCGCCAAAGCTATCCCGTTCCTGTCCCTGATGATACCTCTCGGCGCTGTTACCCTCAACCTGGCCCAGTATTGGCTTCCGGCCTGTGATCTGACCCTGGGGTCCGGATCAACCTGGAGGGAATAAAGCCTGAAGAGAAGTGCCAGAATGAATGCAGCAAGCAGAAGCCACGGGCTCTTCCTCAGGCCTTTCATTCGATACTGACCGTCCTTTGTCCGTCAATTTGCGGTCACTGCCGGGCGGAAGCCTTCTTTGATACGGAATCTGCCAACCACACAAGGGCTTTCCGGATCACACCTGAGCCTGCCCGGTTTTCCTCCTGGTCCACAGGCGCACCCGTACTGACCGCTGCCACCTTGACCAGTCCTATGTTGCTGGAGGCTTTCATGCCCAATTCCGACCTTGCATAACTATACACTCTCGTAGGATTCAGTAAACCCGCAAGGTCCTTTTCCAGCCTCGACTGCTCTTCCTCTCTAAGGACTATCTGTCTCTGGATATCAGCCAGCTGGTATTCGAGATCGAGGGAATAGAGCCTCAGTGCGACCAGCCCCATCAGGAGAGCCACTATCGCACCGCAGAGAAGGATCCAGGTGGTTCCACGCCCCCTGGTCCTTATATCGTTCCCGCAAGGCAGTTCCAGGGTGTAAGAGTTCATTGGTCAGTCACCTCCGCAGCGGTCGCAGCGAATTGAAATGCCCTGAGTTTGGCACTTCTCGATCTCCAGTTCTCCTCCAGCTCACTTTCACCTGGCACCATGGGCCTTCTGAAGGGAAGTCTTCCTCTTCCCTCTGAAAACCACTCCCGGAACCTGTTCTTGACGATCCGGTCCTCAAGGGAGTGATAACTCACGACGATCACCATCATGGATCCCGTTGCAAGCGCTTCACACTGGCCAAGGGCGTCATTCAGTGCCTCCAGTTCGTCGTTTACGGCTATCCTGAGGGCCTGAAAGATCTTCCTGGCGGGATTCCTGCCCATCCTCCTCTGGACAGGCGCGGGAAGCGTATTCCTGATGATATCTACCAGCTGGGATGTGCTCTTTATTGGTCCCGATGTTTCCCTGAACTTGACTATCCCTCTAGCTATCTGTGCCGCGTAGGGATCTTCGCCGAACTTACGCAATATGGTCGTCAGTTCTCTCATGCTGTAGGTGTTGACTATGTCTCCGGCCATTTCCTGATGCTCGTCAAGGATGTTCATTCGCATGTCCAGTGGACCGTTCTCCTGGAATGAAAAGCCTCGATCGGGGGTCTCTATCTGCATGCTCGATACCCCCAGATCGAAAAGAACCGCATCGGGTTTTCCCATTCCGGCTTTCCCCAGGATCGACGAGAGGTCCCGGAAGTTGCCGTGTACTGCCCGGAATCGGTCCCCGAAATCCATAAGTTTTCTTCTTGCCACTTCAATGGCTTGGGGGTCCTGGTCGATACCCAGAACTGCTGTTTTCCTCCATTTCAGGAGAACCCCCTCCGAATAACCCCCCAGACCCAGGGTGGCATCCACGACGAACCTGAGGTTCTTGACATCTTCAAGTATCCTGCAGACCTCCGGGAGCATCACGGGGATATGGGTCTTCATAACCCTTCCACCTCTTCCGCGATGTCGGGAAGATCCTTGCGAATATTCTCAAGATAAGTATTCCATGAGGCTGTATCCCACAGTTCAACGTGGTCCCCGACACCTATTACGCTCACTTCCTGGTCCAACTTTGCGTGTTGTCTCAGGTTCGAGGGGACCAGGATCCTTCCGGAAGAGTCGAACTGGACCTCATGGGCGGTGGCGAGCAGCACTCTCAGAAAATCCCTGGTCCTTCCCTTGGAAAAGGACATCTGCTGAAACCTGTTCAGGAGGTCCTGCCATCTCCCCGATGAGTAGATCGAAATGCACTGATCTATACCCACGGTCGCGACAGCACTCTCGCCCAGCTCTTCCCGGAACTTTGACGGGAGGACTATCCTGCCCTTATTATCGAATTTATGTTCATAGGTTCCCACCAGCATGGGATTTTCCTCCCATATTGTGCCACTTTGTACCACTTTGCTCCACTTTATCACCTTTTGACCATTTTCAATGGCCCTTTAGTCCCGTTTCATTTTTTTCTTGTAATTCTCTGGCACCATCTTTCCCTAAACGCAACAAAAAAGGGGCGCATCGTTGAACGATGCGCCCCAAATCTTGCAGGTCGCGGGAAGCAACCCCTAAGCCGGGTTCTGTGCGAAGCGGTCATTTATCTAGGAGCCGGCTTTCGCCGGCTCTCAAGCGACCGTACCCGAGGGTCAGCGGGCAGCCTCATCCCCTCCTATTCGGTCTTGCTCCGGGCGGGGTTTGCCTAGCCTGCCGGTCACCCGGCAGCTGGTGGGCTCTTACCCCACCTTTTCACCCTTACCCGGCACTCATTCAATGCTTTGGCGCTCCATTGAAAACCTCAGCTTCTAGTGAAGCGATCGATATATGCTTTACGCCAAAACATTGAATGAGTGCCGGGCGGTTTGTTTCTGTGGCACTTTCCTTGGGCTCACGCCCACTGGAATTTCTCCAGCGCCCTGCCCTGTGGAGCCCGGACTTTCCTCTCCCCCTCAAAGGGGCAGCGACCGCTTGGGCTCCTCCCCGCGACTTTATAGTTTAGCATTCATCGTTGGAAAAGGGAAAGGGTGACTGGGTGATCCAGAAAGCCTGACTTAGGGGGCCCATCCCGATGGACTTTTAAAAAGGGAGGAGGCCCCAGGGGCCTACTCCCTCTCAAGGATCCCGATCTCTTGGTTGGGGTCCCTCTGGCTAGTGCGAACGGACTATCTCCTTGATCCTCATGAGCCTGCTGAGGGTCGCCCGTTCCTGTTCATCTAGCTTCATTGTTATGTACCTTATGGTCTCCTGGAAAGAAGGAATAAGGACGTGTTCAAGGGCATTAACCCGCCTCCTGGTCCTCTCTATCTCCACCGCCATCAGCTTGAGCGCCTTCTCTTCCGCCGCAAGGGAAACAAGCTTCGGCAGGAGCCTGGAGAATTTCTCAAGGGCCACATCAAGGTTGCCGGTGGTCGTGCCGAGACCATAATTCAGGGATGTCTCCACTTCCTCCACCTCGAAGACCGGAACGATAACACTCATTATGTTCTTCTTCGACATCCTCAAAGTAAGTCCCGTCCCGGAGATCATCAGGGCCTGCTCGAGCATGGCAGGGAAGGTCTGGGCTCTGGCAAGGAGAAAGCTCCTGTAGCACTCCTCCAGTTCCCTCTCGATAGATTCCCTCAGGTCTTTCAGTCCCCTGGCCTTCTCCAGGAAGGCCTTTATCAGGGCATCCTGCTTGTCCTTGAGAAGCTTGTGCCCCCTTTTGGCGATCTTCTGCCTGGTCTTCAGGCGGGACAGCTCCATGCGGTTCGGGTTGACATTCAGTTTTTTCGCCATATCCGGCTCCCCTTGCCTATTTCTTTCTTAAGACGTCCTTTGACCGCCAGATCCCGCAATTACTGCTTTTCCTTCTCCGCCCCGGACCTGGGCAGGAGGTATTTTTCGATATAGGCATCCCTGACGCGCTTCAGTTCCTTGACGGGAATGATGGTCAACAGGTCCCAGCCGAGCTCAAGGGTCTCCTCGATAGACCTGTTTTCATACTCTCCCTGCCTGACATAGCTGTCCTCAAAGCGGTCGGAGAAGAGGGCAAAGGCCTTGTCCTCCTCTGAGAGAGCCCCTTCGCCCAGGATGGTGGCCAGCTCCTTGGCCTCTTTCCCTCTGGCGTATGCTGCGAAGAGCTGGTTCATAAGGTCGGCGTGGTCCTCCCTGGTCTTCCCGGCACCGATACCCTTGTCCTTAAGCCTCGAAAGGGATGGCATGACATCGACAGGCGGGAAGATACCCTTCCGGTGCAGGGTCCTGCTAAGAATGATCTGACCTTCAGTTATATACCCTGTCAGGTCGGGGATCGGATGGGTCTTGTCATCCTCGGGCATGGTCAGGATCGGGAACTGGGTTATGGACCCTTTCTTGCCCTTTAGCCTTCCTGCCCTCTCGTACATTGTCGCGAGATCTGTGTAGAGGTAGCCCGGGTAACCCCTTCTGCCGGGAACTTCCTTCCTTGCCGATGAGATCTCCCTCAGGGCTTCGCAGTAGTTCGTAAGGTCCGTCAGGATCACAAGGACCTGGTAGTCTCTCTCGAAGGCGAGGTATTCCGCACAGGTAAGGGCAAGACGGGGGGTGGTTATCCTTTCGATGGCCGGATCGTCGGCCAAGTTGACGAACATGACCGTCCTTTCAATAGCCCCCGTCTTCCGGAAATCCTCCATGAAAAAGTAGGCCTCTTCAAAAGTGATCCCCATCGCTGCAAAAACGACAGCGAAGTCCTCGTGTCCTCCAAGGACCGTCGCCTGTCTGGCCACCTGGGCTGCGATCCTGTTATGGGGCATTCCGCTTCCGGAAAAGATGGGCAGTTTCTGCCCCCTTACCATCGGATTCATTCCATCAATGGTTGAGATCCCTGTCTGAATAAATTCGGAAGGATAATCCCGCGAATAAGGGTTTATGGGGTATCCGTTCACATCCAGGGTCTTGTCAGGGATAATGGCAACCCCTCCGTCTATCGGTTCCCCTTTTCCATTGAAGATCCGGCCCAGCAATTCTTTGCTGACAGGGAGTTCGAGTACTTTCCCCATGAAAACGACTTTGGTACTGTCGAGGTCTATCCCTGTAGTACCTTCAAAAACCTGCACTAGAGCGTTATTCCGAGTTATCTCAAGCACTCTTCCCCTTCTTCGCTCGCCGTTAGCCAGCTCGATCTCCACCAGCTCGTCGTAACGTACATCCTCGGTTTTCTCTACCACAAGAAGCGGACCGGAAAGGTTTGATATGGTCCTGTATTCCTTAGGCAACATCTCCCATGCCCCCTTCCGGAAGCAGTTTCTCTACTTCCTCTTTCATTTGCGAGAGTAGATCGTCGACCTTGTCCAGTTCCTTTTCATCCACGTATCTCATCCTTGCGATCTTCTCCCTGACCGGCAGGGAGAAGACTTCCTGAATTGTTGAACCCCTTTCCAGGGCATCCTTGCAAAGATGGTGGAAGCTGATTATATTCCTGAGCATCTTGAACTGCTTGTCCATCGATGCATAGGTGTCTATCTCGTGGAAGGCATTCTGGTGCAGGAAGTCCTCTCTTAGGGACTTGGCGGTCTCAAGGATCATCCTCTCCTGTCTCGATAGGGCGTCAATACCGACAAGCCTTACGATCTCCCTGAGTCTGTCCTCCTCTTCAAGAAGGGACATGGATTCGGTCCTGAGGGAGCTCCATTCACCGTCGTAGAGGTTGTCCCAGTACTCCCCGAGTTTATCGGCGTAGAGTGAATAGCTCGAAAGCCAGTTTATGGCGGGGAAATGTCTCTGATAGGCAAGATTTGCATCCAAACCCCAGAAGACCTTCGTAACTCTTAGGGTGTTCTGGCTGACAGGTTCGGAGAGGTCGCCGCCCGGTGGGGAAACAGCTCCTATAGAGGTGATCGAACCTTCCCTCCCGTCATTGCCAAGACAGATAGCCCTGCCTGCCCTCTCATAGAAACTGGCAAGCCTCGTGCCGAGATAAGCAGGGTACCCTTCCTCGCCTGGCATCTCTTCCAGTCTTCCGGAGATCTCCCTTAGAGCCTCCGCCCAACGGCTTGTGGAGTCAGCCATTAGCGCGACAGAATAACCCATATCCCGGTAATATTCTGCAATGGTAATACCAGTGTATATGCTGGCCTCTCTCGCAGCGACAGGCATGTTTGAAGTATTCGCTATCAGGACCGTCCTTTTCATAAGGGGTTCACCTGATCTCGGGTCCTCAAGCTCCGGAAACTCTAAAAGGACGTCTGTCATTTCATTTCCCCGTTCTCCGCAACCGACGTAAACAACTATCTCGGCATCAGCCCATTTCGCAAGCTGGTGCTGGATTACGGTCTTCCCGGATCCGAAAGGTCCAGGTACACATGCAGCCCCGCCCCGGGAGAGAGGGAAAAATGTATCGATAACCCGCTGCCCCGTCGTCAGTGGGACATTGGGGGCGAGCCTCTGCAGGACAGGTCTGGGACTCCTTACAGGCCACCTTCTCAACATAGCGACTTCCGTGTCTTTCTCCCCGTTACTTATGACTGCAACTGTTTCTTCAACGGTAAAAGAACCTCTGGAAATACTTTTTACCTTTCCGCTAACACCATGTGGAACAAGGATCCTGTGTTTTACGAGGACTGTTTCATCCACGGTGCCGAGGAGGTCACCCTCCCCCACCTCAGTCCCCTCTTCAACAGCAGGTTCAAAATCCCATTTTTTCGACCGGCCTATCGCTGGCACATTGATCCCTCTGGAGATGAAAGGGCTTTCCGCAGCCTTCTCGATAAGATTCAAAGGCCTCTGGACACCGTCATAGAACTGCTCTATCAGCCCGGGACCAAGTTCAACGCTTAACGGCGCCCCAGTGCTTTCAACCGGTTCACCCGGTTTCAGCCCTGAAGTCTCCTCATAAACCTGGATAGAAGCTGTCGATCCCTTGAGTTCGATGATCTCTCCCACAAGCCCGAGATCCCCGACCCTTACTACGTCGTACATTCCCGCGCCGCTCATCCCGTCTGCTACGACAAGCGGGCCGGAAATTTTGGCAATGGAACCGATAATTTTCTCTTTAATGGCCAATAATATCCCCTCCGCGTACACTCTTGTCTTAAGGTAGCTATCTATTTGACGGCAAAAATATCCATTCCGACCGCTCTTTCAACGCTGTCCCTGATGGATTTTATTCCGATCCCGTTGGAACCCTTGATACCGGGTATAGGGATTATACTCATGGAGTAGCTCTCGTTCACCTCTTCCACAAGTTCCAGGTTATCCCTGTAAAGGTCATCCACAAGGAAAACCACCGCATACTTCTCCTTGGCAAGCCGTAAGAGAAGATCCCTGAGGTCGTTGTCCGGTGAAAAGGGTGTAACACCGACCGCCTGAAAAGGGAGAACGCTCTCAAAATCGCCGACTGCTGCCATTAGCAGTTCTCTGGATCCGTCAGACATTTCGCAAAAGCCTCCTAAGCACTGAACGGTCGGCCCCATTACCTATACCTACAAGAAGGATCCTCAGGTTCTTCGCTTCTATCTCTTTCAACCACAAAAAATGAAGGACGTTCTCAGGTGCGAAAGCGCTATATTTGAATTTAGCGAGGATCCCCGAGAGGAAATCATCTATCGATCTCTCGAGATCCATGATCAGGGAATCGAGGTCTGTGTGTTCCTGGATACTTGACAGTGTTTTGGAGACATCGGCGAAGGAAAGGAACCTTTCCCAGCCTTCGAAGGGTTCATTGAGCAGGGAAAGGACCTTTTCCACCGGGACTGATCCCCCATTATGGAAGAAAGATGCGGCCTGGGGCGCTTCAAAACCCATCCTCTTCAGCCTGGCCAGATTCCGGATGTTTTCCGCATCTATCCTGGATCTGACGAAAAGTCTTACCCCTTCAAAGGGCATCTCGCCCGCAATCTTGACCTGCAGGGAGAAAAGCGCCTCATCGAGGACCCGCTCTACCTGTAAAATATCGTGCGACTGATCCCAGATAGAGACACAATCAGGAACCGTCCTGTGAAATCCGAAAGGCATAAGACGGTAATCCTCGCTCTCAATGGCCATTACCATCTCATCGACAGGCATGTTGCCAAGGCTTGTAAGAAGATCCATCCTTCTCTTGCCGCCCTCTTTCTGATTGAAAATGCCCTTCAGAAGGACCTTGATATTGTGAATATCGTAGGGAAGCCGGCAGATGAAGTAGAGTCCCGGATCCGGAACAAACCTCTCCGTTTCCGAATAGATATACAGCAACTCAGACTCTATGGCCTTATCGAATTTTTCTTCGCTCTGCTGCTCCAGGATCCATTTCCCGTATGGCGTTTCGGAGAGGACTCTTATAGCGGAAGACAGATCTTCACTGTCTATCAGGCGCTGAAAAACTCCCGGCTCAAGGAGCCGGTTTTCCATAGCCCTTAATCTGGATACAGCATAACCGTAGTCAACAGAACAGGTCATTGGGAAACCCCCAGTTCATTCAGAAAAAAGACGGCTGACAACCTCTGCCTCCATGTCTTCCCTTACCCAGCGAAGAAGGACTTCAAGGGTGCAGTTGACGCTAATATCATTCCTTCGGAGAGCAAAGCCGCCTGAACCCGGGACCATCTCATCGGATAAAGAGAGCCCTTTTTTGTATTTTTCGTTGAACTCTTCGATCCATTTTTTGGTAACCCTTTTTTCGTTCTTCGCAAGCAAGACCTCTTCATCACCGTTGGCGGCACCTTCCGCCATGAGTCCTTCCATGAAGGCAAGGTATCTTGAATCAGAAGTCTGGGAGAGAACATGGAGGACCTTGTTAAAGGTCATTTCGATCAGTTCTCTCCTGGCACCAAGATCCAGTTTACGGACTTCAAGGTCAGCCACTATCTTTTTTCTCCTGCGTACTTCCGTCTCCTCAGACCTTATCTTTTCCTCCAGCCGTTTCTGGATCTTCTCGCTTTCAAGCCTGGCAGCGGCGAGGACCTCGTCGGCCTGTTCCTTGAACTTGCCTATTATCTCCTCTGCCTCAGCCTTGGCGTCGGCTTCAATTTTTGCCTTTATGTCAGCTAAGGACATCGATCTCACCCCGTCTTCTAGGATGCCGATCAGAACTGGATGCTGTTAAGAAGGATTATGCTCATCAGCAACGCAAGAACGGCGTAAGTTTCAACCATCGCGGGCAGGATGACTGCCTTGCCCGTTTCCTCAGGCCTCTTGGCAATCATCTGGATGCATGCCGCAGAGGTCTTGCCTTGGGCAATACCCGAATAGTATCCGGCGATCGCTATGGGGAGACAAGCAAAAAGCACTCCAAGTCCCTGCCATACATTCACTGATACTGCATCTCCTCCCAGGAGGCCAACCTTAAGAATGGCAAAAAAGGCTGTCAGAAGACCGTAGATACCCTGGGTCCCGGGAAGGGCCTGGAGCAGAAGCACCAGACCGAATTTGCCTGGATCCTCGGTCATGATACCTGCACCCGATTCACCGGCGATCCCAACGCCTATGGCCGAACCCGAACCCGCAAATCCTGCGGCAAGAGCCGCACCAAGTACCGCAAGCATGATTCCAAGCTGATCCATTATTGAAGTACACTCCTCTCAAACATGATGGAAAATTGATCGCTTTTTTCAATACATTCCCGGATCTTCTGCTCAATGTCCGGTAATTCTCGTGTATTTCGTATCCAGCTTCAGAGGTTCGAAAACCCTGCCCCCTCCACTGTAGAATTTGCTGAAGAACTCCACGTACTGGAGACGGAGTGAGTGAATGAAGGCGCCGAGCGCATTGACCACAACGCTGAAAAGGTGGCCCCCGAAAAAGATCAGGATCGCCAGTGCCCAGCCCACATAGGGTATCCCTGATACCAGCCCTGTAAGGGTGTTGACTATCATGGCTATCGCTGATGTGGCCAGCCCGAGAGCCAGAAGGCGGCTGTAGCTCAGTACATCCCCCAGATAGGAGGTAATGTTGTAGAGGCTCAAGACCCCCGAGACGGCCTTTCTGACGATACCGGGCTTGTCCCTGCCCTGTGTCGCCACCAGTGTCAGAGCACCAGCAGCTGCAAGGATCTTCCCTATGAGGATAAGGGTGCTGCCTCCGACCCCGAAGGATGAGGCGCCCCATAGAAGAATGCCGACGATCAGTGCCAGCCATCCGCCCTGGTCAGCAAAGGCGCCCATCATGTCACCCTTGCGGAAGGCATCCCACATGGCGATCACAATGCCGAAGAGTATCTGAATGACGCCAAGAGCAAGGGAGATTGCCAGGAAGGTAATGGGGTCGTTCATGGGCCTGATAAGGACAAGGCTGTCCTGCAGCGGCCTTATGGGGCCAAAGATCCCAAAAACGTCGACCATGTCCCCTAGCCAGCTTCCTGTCAGTGCCCCAACAAGAACTGTCGAGACGCTGCCCAGGATCAGCAGGATGAAAAAGTTCCTCGTATCGCCCGAAAGCCGGTATCGCACCAGGGCAAAGAGGAAGAAGGCTCCCATGACAAGACCGTACCCACCGTCTCCCAGGCACATGCCGAAGAACAGGAAGAAGAATGGGGCCATCAGCACCGTCGGGTCGATACCGTTGTATGAGGGCATCCCGTAAAGCTTTGTAAGAGGAGAAAAAGGAACGGCCCATTTTGGGTTGTCCAGGATTATCGGGGGGGCGTCCTCGGGTGCAGGATCCTCGGAATGGATGTCGATCAGGGGCATAAAGGGTTCCAGGGTTTTCTCCAGGTCATCCAACTTCTCTGCTGGTATCCAGAACCTGAGGGCAAACACCTTCTCCGTGAATACTCCCGACAGGCCGGCATCCCTCCTGGCCGAAAGCACAGAAAGAAAGTCGTTGATCTTCCTTACCACTGGAACAACGTCCAGTGCCAAACGGGAGGCCTCCTCTTCCGCTGAGGAGATATCCATGGCAAGGTCCTCCCTGAGAGACACGAGTCTCGCGATCTCCTGGCCGGGCTTGCCTTCAAGTCCCTGCGGGCAGTCCACCTTGGAGAAACCTGCCCCGGAAGCTGTTTCCAGTACCTCCCGTTCTATCGAACGGGGAAAGACAAGTACGGCCATGACCTCGGCATCCTTATCTCCGTGTGCGGCCACGAAAACCTCTCCCTGTTCTTTTACCAGGCTGGAAAAGCTGTCGATCAGCTCTTCCTTTCGTGCCGTCGGGACAGTGCCCAGAACTCCCGTCACCTTCTCGGTACCCCTTGATACGATCCAAAGGGGGAGGTCCAGATCTTTCAGAGGTTCCAGGAGCTTAATGTGATTCGTGACCATTGTCGTCTCCGATCTCTTCTCGGAGATACGGCGTTCCAGGCCTCGCGCTTTCGTTGCAAGATCGGAGAGATCGGTACTGGATCTGAGTGAGGCGAGCTCGGACAGTGTTACAGGGGGTTTGGGACCAAGGAGCCTTTCAAGCATTCCGCCCTCTTCTTCATAGAGGGGCTCGAGGAATCTAAGGAGGGATCGGCAGTCACCGATACTGGACTCGAGGTTCGAGGACCTTTCGGATCTCGCCCGGTCAGGGGGAAGGGCTGCGTGCTCCTCTCCGGGAACGCCCTGTCCATCGGAGGAGATCATTTCGCAGCACTCAAGGCTCTGAAGCGCCGCAAGGACCTTCTCCAGTATGTCCTGGTGGGAGAGGATCCTGACCTTCTTAACTCTTTTTACTGCCATATCGTGCCATCACCTCTTCAGCAACCCAGGTAGCGACCTCGTCAACTTTGGCTTTATGGCTCTTCACCAGTTCTTCAGCATCATTTCTTCCCTTTTCAATCGTCTTTTCCAAAACCTTATCGGCCTCTTCCTCCATTTTGAGGATCTTTTCCCTGAGGGTCCGATGGTAATTCTGCCTTGACCTCTTGGCCAGATCTTCCGCTTCCGCCTTGGCCTGGGCTAATAACCTTGCTCCTTCCGCCCTGGCGTCCTGGAGTATCTGTCTTGCCCTTGCCTCTGCTTCGGTAATTTCTTCCGCGATATTCTTAGGCACATATATTACCTCCCAGCATGCATAATACTGTATAAAGATACTTTTTTAACAAGCCTACAAGATTCTAATTGCCCCACCCTTGTCGTGTCAACTCGTCTCGATATGCCCCGACACTCCTGGGGGATCTTACAGATATTAATGATCTTAGTGGACAAGACTCCCCTGGTCTCGTTAACTGGGAGGGGGTCCGAAGAACATGAAAGGTTACCTGCTCAAGGATAGCACAAAAAAAATGGAGCGGACAACGGGATTCGAACCCGCGACCCTCGGCTTGGGAAGCCGATGCTCTACCAGCTGAGCTATGTCCGCCCTCGATGGCTCATTATAATTTGGCTTCGCCGGTTTGGCAACAAGTTTTCACTTACATCTCCATGTCAGACAAAGGCTAGTCTTGAGGGAGAAGAAAGCGGGAACTGATTCCCCCTTTCGAATACGGAGAGGCACTCCACATGGGATGTCTGGGGGAACATGTCGAAGGCCCGGACCTCCCTTAGCCGGTACCCCTTTGCGCAGAGGAAGGAGGCGTCCCTTGCAAGGGTCGCGGGGTTGCATGATATGTATATGATCAGGGGGGGCAGAATCTTCGTCAATCCAGAGAGAACTTCCATTGAGCACCCCTTTCGTGGAGGATCCAGCACGACGGCGTCGAAACTTTTTCCCGAGAGAGCCTTCACCGCCCTTTCCGCTGTCATACCTACGGGGTCTACAAGCCCTCGCAATCCGTTCTCTTCCATGTTCCTTCGAAGGAAGTCCGTCGATTCCGGCCATTCCTCAACGGCAACGACCTTTTGCCTGCCCCTGGCGATATAAAGGGTGAGCGCACCTGTTCCTGAGTAAAGTTCAAGGACCTTGCTGGAACCTGCCATGTCAAGATGCTGCGATGCTGCTCTAAAAAGTTCCGCCGCCTGCCTGGTATTAACCTGGAAAAAAGAAGTCGGACCGTAACTTAGGGAGAAAGGACCGATACTCTCCGATATCAGGCCAGTCCCCGTGATGGGGATGGACCTGCCTCCAAAGATGGTGTTTCCTGGCGAAGTGTTGTAGTTTACCACGATGCCTTCGCTCTCTCCGGCCATATCGGCAAGGGAATGAAGGAAAGGCATTATCCTGTCGGGAGGCCGGTCTGCCGGGGGTGTGTTCAGAACAGCTACTATCATGGCCTTGCCGCTACCCGAGCGGGTCCTCACCACAATATGCCTCAGGAGTCCGGATCCCTTTCGCGGGTCGTAGACCTCAACACCTGTCTCTTTCAATAGCTCCGTCAACGGGGATATTAGTTCTCCAAGGGAGGGCTCAAGGACGGGGCACTGATCCACCCTTACCAGATTGTGAGTACCCTCGCGGTAAAAACCAATGGCAGCGCCGTTGTCCATTGCAGCGACGGGAAAGGAAGCCTTGTTCCTGTATGTCCAGATGGCAGGTGAAGCTTCGCACCTTTCGGGGCTTACGTTGCTGATCCCTCCCACCCTCTTCAGGGCCTGATCAAGGATGGAGCTCTTGAGTTCCAGTTGCAGCTCGTAGGATGCGTGCTGGACGGCACAGCCTCCGCACATCCCGAACCAGGGACAGGCCGGGGTGATCCTCGCTTCGTGGGCCTCTTCGATGCTCTCGACCTGCAGGACCCCATAGGACTTCTTAAGAACAGCGACCCTCCCCCTGACCACCTCTCCAGGAAGTGCCCCAGGGACAAAAAGGACGAATCTTTCACCTCCGAACCGTGCTATGCCCTGGCCACGACTGTTCACAGTCTCAATATCTACTTCCAGGACCTGCCCGTACTTCAACATTTCATCCACCCCAACATTATTCTGCTTCATGGATATTCTATAACAGCAAGGACCCTTGACAACGAAAGGGGCGGGGGTCGCCCCCCGCCCCTTGAAAAGTTCCCTGGAAAAGCTTTCCAAAAACTACCTGATGGCCTTCATTAGGTTGTAACCAGCATTGAAGGCCTTTTCGTTCATCTCCTCGGTCCCCTTGGGAACCCTGGCCAGAATGGCCTTCTTGATGGAATCGGCTTTCATCAGGCCTTCCTTTTCCAGTACCCTGGCAGTGACCCCAAGGGCCACCATGTTGGTGACGAGTTCCCTCCCGATCTTCTCCCTTGCGGTCTTGACGATGGGAAGCATGAAAACTTCGGCTTCGCTATCGGCGACTGAAGAGACGTAGGTATCGTCGACTACGACTACTCCGCCCTTTGCCGTCTGCCCAATGAACTCATCGCAGGATGTCTGGTTGAGGATTATCTGAAGATCCGGTGATGTGGCTTTGGGGTAATCGATACTGCCCCTTGAGATGACCACTTCCGATTTGGATTTTCCACCTCTTGCCTCGGGACCATAGGCCTGTGTCTGGACCGAGTTCAGCCCCTCGTAGATAGCCGCGGCCTCTCCGACCACGACAGCGGCCAGAATGACACCCTGCCCGCCGGAACCTGCGAAACGTATCTCGTAGCGATCCCTCATTATTTTCCACCTCCAACCCTCTCGACCAGGCTGCGGTAGAGTTCTGTATACTCCGGGGCTTCCCTCTTCACGAATTCGCCGGTCACGATCTTGCCTTCAAGGTCGACCGGGGACATGCTCTGGGCCTTGGCGAGGGGTACGGAGTTGTTCTTGAAGTAGTTAAGGTTGTCCACCGGGGTCCTCCGGTTGTTTTTCCTGCCGAACTGGGTGTGGCAGCTGGAAATGATCTCGACTACGGAAAAACCCTTGTTGGCTATTCCGTTCTTGATGTACTGCTCGCAAAGGACGGGCTGGGCGATAGTGGCCCTTGCGACGTAGGTCGCCCCTGCACCCTGGGCAAGCTTGCAGACGTCGAAAGGGGGGTCAATAGCACCGTAGGGAGCCGTGGTGGCCCTGGCACCAAGGGGCGTCGTGGGTGAGGCCTGTCCTCCGGTCATACCGTAGATGTTGTTGTTCATCACAACGGCGGTAATGCCGATGTTCCTCCTGCAGGCATGAATGAAGTGATTGCCTCCAATAGCGGTACAGTCTCCGTCTCCCATTACATCGACGATGGTCAGCTCAGGGTTGGCCAGTTTGATCCCCGTTGCGAACGCCAGGGACCTCCCATGGGTGGTATGGATCGTGCAGGAGTCAATATACCCGGGCATTCGGCTTGAACAGCCTATACCTGAGGCTATCACCGTCTCTTCCCTCTTCTTGCCGGAATCGACCAGGGCCCGAAGGATCGCGTGCATGATTATGCCATGCCCGCAACCAGGGCACCACATGTGAGGGAAAAACCTCTTTCTCAACCAATCTAGTACTTCAGGGCGGGGCATTATCTGGACACCTCCTCGATTTTCTCCAGGATCTCGGAGGGCTGAAAAAGCTCACCGTTGACGAGGCTCATCTGCGCTATTGCCGCTTTGCCGTGAACAGCTCTCTCTATCTCGTGGACCATCTGCCCGAAGTTCAGCTCAGGTACGATAAGCCTTCCCGCCTTCTCCGCCAGAGGCTCCAGTTCCCTGTCCGGGAAGGGCCATAGGGTCACGGGACGGAAATAGCCTACCTTAAGGCCCTTGTCCCTGGCCTGCCTGACGGCGCTTAAAGCTGTCCGGGCAACACTACCGTATGCTACGACGATAACATCGGCATCTTCAACGTTCTCCGTCTCGTATTCAACTATCTTGTCCCGGTATGCATTGACCTTGTCCATCAACCGGGCGGTCTTCTTCGCGATCTCTTCGGGACAGTTTGTCGGGAACCCCCATTCGTTGTGGGTAAGTCCGGTAATGTGCCACCGGTACCCGTCGCCGAAGGAGGCCATAGGGGGAAGGTTGTCCTCGGGGTCCGGCCTGTAGGGGATGAACTCCTCGGGGCTGCAGGAAGGTTTTTTTCTGTCCACTATGGTAAGGGTCTCCTTGTCGGGGACTATAACCTTCTCTCGCATGTGGCCCAGGACCTCATCGCTCATGATCAGAACAGGCTGTCTGAAACGCTCCGCCATGTTGAAAGCCTTTATAGTCACTTCGTAACACTCCTGCACCGATGATGGGGCATAGGCAATGGTGGCATGGTCGCCGTGGGTACCCCAACGGGCCTGCATGACATCCTGCTGGGCGATGGAAGTGGGGAGCCCTGTCGAAGGTCCTCCGCGCATGACGTCTACTACAACTATGGGTATCTCGGCCATGTAGGCGAGCCCCAGGTTTTCCTGTTTGAGGGAAAAACCGGGACCGGAGGTGGCTGTCATGGACTTGTACCCGGCCACGGCACCACCTATTGTCGCGGCTATACCGGCAATCTCGTCCTCCATCTGAATAAACCTGCCGTTGTAGACAGGCAGCTCCTCAGCCATTACCTCGGCGATCTCCGATGAAGGGGTTATTGGATAACCCCCGAAAAAACGGCAACCGGCGGCAATGGCACCGTAGGCGACAGAAACGTTCCCCTGCCAGAATTCAACCCTGGACATCCTAAGCACTCCCTTCAACGGTGATAGCCAGGTCGGGGCAGATGTTATCACACTGCTTGCAGCCGATGCAGTCTTCCATCCTCTTGGGGGTGGATTTCAGGTTCTCGTCGAAATCGAAAACTTTCTTGGGGCATACGGCCAGGCACAGTCCACAACCCTTACACCACTGGGAGTTCACTTCAACCGTGAATTTCTTTGGCAAACAACTCACCTTCCTCCGAAACGTTCACATCATGAGATCTTACTATCCGGGCCCATTATGCCACCTTGCGAGGGCAGGGACAAGGCATATTGGTATCTATATATTGAATATTGCATTACAAAACGGAATTTACCGTCAAGTAAAGACAATTCTATCCTTCTACAAGATGGTCCAGGAGGGGGCAAACCGCCCCCTCCTGGACCGGGAGATAAATGGTACTAGACTACTGCCGGCTCAATAAGAAGTTCTCCTCTTTCGAACCTGCTGTAATGCAGCATTCCGATGGG
>ENA-UPTA01001391-UPTA01001391.1-activated-sludge-metagenome-genome-assembly--contig:-NODE-1391-length-26915-cov-6.216493_pt1 | contig 26915 bp, 11 predicted proteins | sample MGYA00238184_ERZ773361 | MGnify/ENA primary metagenome ERZ773361 (study PRJEB29100, sample SAMN05720205) | activated sludge metagenome | isolation source: anaerobic digester from wastewater... | reverse complement strand
CCAAATTGATTCCATCCCCATGCCCAGACGGTACCATCTTCTAACAAAGCATAAGTACTTTTATGTGTTGCCGCAACTTCCTTTCCCAAACCTAATCCAGTTATTTGAGTCGGATTATACCGGTCAACAAGAGTCCCATCACCAAGCTGCCCATAGCTATTTAAGCCCCAAGTCCAGATAGTTTTATCTTGTTTTAGCGCAATTGTATGACCTACCCCTCCATCAATTGTTTGTAAAAGAGCCTGCCAGAAGTTAAAATGCGGAACTTGAACAGGAGTCGCCTTAACATTTCCTTTTTCTCCGTTCCCAATCTGCCCTTCTTGATTATAACCCCAAGCCCAAAGCGATCCGTTATTGTGGATAGCGAACGAGTGATACAACCCGCACCCTATATCTGTTATCTGTGAAAGAGAAGCCGGGTCCCCTACTTCAAAATTCGGGTGCCCGCCTTTACTGACAACGGTGCCATCATTTAACAAGAACAATGAATGGTAAGCACCGGCAGCAATCTCTTTTACATTATTAATATTCGGGATCTTAATTGGAATATTACGGGATGAATCAGGGTAAGCCTCATCAAGACCCAGTTGGTTATATTGATTCAATCCCCACCCCCAAACAGTTCCATCAATGCTTAGCGCTAAAACATGCCGTAAACTACTAGCGATGTTCTTGATGGATGTAAGACATGGAACCCGGGCAGGGATATACGGATATGTATTAGTCCGGCCCAGTTGCCCATAGTGGTTGGTTCCCCAGGTCCAAACCGTACCATCCTCTTTTAAAGCTACGGAATGTTCTGTTCCCGCTGCGATAGCCTTTATATGATCTAGACCCGGAACCTGAATGGGTATATTCTTATGTTGACTTGGTTCGACACCTAATTGGCCGCCATCATTCCTACCCCAGGCCCAGACTGTGCCATCATCCCTTAGCGCAAGCATGTGGTTATATCCTCCGGCGATGCTAATAATCCCAGACGGGAGCAATACGTTGACGGGGGTTGTAGAATAACCGACAGTCGTTCCATCCCCTAATTGCCCGTAATTATTATTACCCCAGGATTTAACCGTTCCATCTCCCAATAAAACATAGGAACTTTCATTCGTTGCAGTGACTTCTTTCCCGTACCCATTTATAATAACTTGCTTAGGGATAAGACTTTCAGTAACACTTCCATCCCCTATTTGTCCCTTACTGTTATTACCCCAAGTCCAAACAGATCCGTTTTGCTTTACCGCTATACTATGATTTTTTCCTCCGTCTATCGTTTTAAAGCGAGGTGTACCTATATTTGTTTCCGGGGGAGCCCCTCCGGATGGGATGCCTAGATAAAACGGATTAAAAGGAGGTTCCCTATTTATGTATGACATCCAAGCTGTTGAAGCAAGGCTTTTAACTTCTCTACTGGGAGCATACCAACCATGTCCGGTAGGCCGATTAATCATGTTCCCGCTACCAGAAGCGTAGGGCCAAGCAATAATATCTACCGGCGATGCCATCCCCGGTTCGTAATAATCTTCTATGCGTATAGCCTCCCCTTCAACCGAGAATGCATCTTCCAGTGTATAGTTCTTCATCGTATTTTCATCGACTTGAGCTTCATCTGCCCAAGCTGGATGCTGATTTCTGTAATACTGATCCAACAGATACGTCGCTAGGATAGCCCCTCCGGTCCACTCATAACTGATCATAGGGGCTCTATTCAGATCAGTACGGTTATAATCAGTAAAGTCAACCCCCTGTAGGTTTCCACCATCATATACACCGGCAAGAGTCTTGGTGCTTCGCCAAATATTCATCGCAGTTTCTTCACCAAACCAGTCATCGATTTCTTGCGCTCCCAAGACATCAATAGCCCAAGTTTGACAATCGGTTGCAAATTTCCTTGCCTTTATCCAGTTTCCCTGTTCAAAATTCATACCCTGCACAAATCCCGGTTGGAATCCATTAACAGGGTTTCCATCCACATCAGAGGGATCAAATGCGGCTTGTAAATATTGTTCAATGCCCATAAGCGCATTTTGGTACTTTTCATCGTCTGTCTTTTCATATAGCATACGGAATGCTGCATACCAAGAAAGGTTGTTTTCTGTTGAAATAATGTCGTACCAGCTCGGATTTTGTGGCTCATGATAGGTCCCCTCTGGAGCCATGCGGATGCCACCTTGCGCTATCCCTGGGGCTGTTACCTGAAGTAAAATGGCTCCGTCAGCCGCCTTTTTGGCAACATCAAGAGCAATAGTATCTCCTGTTAAATCATAATAATGCACAGCAGCGATAGCTACCCACGCGTTTTCACCTGAAATGGGGAACCAGTCAACCCAGTTAGGTGGGACAAAGGGCTCACTGGGAGGAAAAGAATAATCGCAATCTGCATTTGTTGCTTTAAAGAGATAATAGTTGACTTGGTCTATTGAAGCAGGACTATCAGTGCCAGTGCACGTTACTCCCGGTATCGCATTATCCCCATATATATAAGGATGTGCAGGATCAGTTCCGTCGCACATTCCCCAGGCTCGTAATTCTATATTTCTACATTCATCCCCCTTGAGGGTCTCCATGGCCAAACATGTCGTTGTGTTCTGCTCCTCCCTCATAGACAACATACGAAGGATTAAACCATTAGCATGATCATACGCATTAGTCCCGAAATTTATAATGGCCCATGCTGCAGGTTCGTTAGTATGACTAAGAATACAATATCCCGGATCCGAATTTTGTTCCGGGAAATACCAAAAACTTTTTGCGAAATTAGTTAGTGAGGATGTATTGAGGTCTAACCAGTTTATGACCTTATAAAACTCATCTGGTGTTCCCGCTCCAGGCACACTAACCCAGTTAGGGGGAGGACAATTTAGGTCAAGAGTTGTGGAACCACCAGATAAAGGGGTAATCTGGGTTATCTTTTTACCTTTACCTTTACCTTTCTGCTTTACAGGTGGATAGAGTATTAAACCCCGATAGGTGCTGACAGCCGAATCACTCGAATAAGTACCAACTGGACTACTAGGATCTTCAGGTATGATATCCGACTCATCTGCTTTGACTGTTATTCCAACAGAAAAGGAAAAGAGAATGAGTGCAATAAGAAAGGGACAAATCTTAACGCATATTATCTCGCGAATCATTTTGTTCATCGCACGTCTCCTTTATTAAATTGGTTAAGAAAGCTCGATGGACCTAATTACTCAGGTAAAACACTCCTTTATTGTATGTTAGTAAATTTTGTGTTGAATGGGGGCCTTCTGCCAACTTCACTTTTCCCCTTCTATTAATAACTAGACGTAAAATTATTAAATATCTAACAAGACAATTTCATTTTCTTTGAAAAATTAACGTACCTGACGTCCTCCAAAAAATTAAAGCCACGTGCCAATAGAATCTCCTGGGTGTAAAACACCCGTACAAGGAGGCCGATAATGGCAAAAAGACACACCGAAGAATAAATCATCACAGTTTTAAAACAAGCTGACGCCGGGGCAAAAATGGTTGATTTATGTCGTCAGTATGGGATTTCGGATGCGACTTTCTACAAGTGGAAGGCGAAGTATTCTGGAATGGAGGTCTCAGACCTCAAGAAGATGCGCTCTTTGGAAGACGAAAACCGGCGACTTAAGCAGATCGTTGCCGACCAGACCCTGGATATCCAGGCCTTAAAGGCGGTGCTGTCAAAAAAATTCTAAGGCCCAAAGCGAAAAAACAGGCAGCCCTTCTATGTCAATTATTAACTTACAACAGCTAAAATAAAATGGCGGAGAGGCAGAGATTCGAACTCTGGGTGGGAGTTACCCACAACGGTTTTCAAGACCGCCGCATTCAACCGCTCTGCCACCTCTCCGTATCAAGGCAGGTCATCGCTACAACAAACTTTATAGTACAAAAAACGGTATTCCAGAATGTGCCCGCTTCCTCCATCAGTTTTCCAGGCCAGCGGGCCAACCGCTTTAGCCACCGCTCCAATAAATATAACTTTATTCATTAAAACATGTTAAAAGGATTTTGAATATACCTTAAATATTCTCCTCTGTCAAGGGGACTTCGGTCTTAAAGCATTTTCAAATATCAGGATAAAAAAACCGCAGTAAGCTGATGGAGTCTCCCCAACTCACTGCAAAAAAGAAACGTAGCAAGCCGCGGGGAATTGCCCCGCAGAGATTAAAAACAGTTCTCCGTCTTAATTATTCGAAAAAGCTAATGGCTCCCTTCCTGTTCCTGCCGTTCCCAAAATGACAGGCAAATTCGTAATAGGCGTAATATTGATAATCACAGGCTGTAATCCATTGATCTGAATTTGTTCAAAAGTTGTATTATTTATTGGCAAACTGAACTCCGAACCTTCCCCCTCGATTTGAAGCTCTAAAAGATTGGGGTTAAAATCAATACCACCTGTATTCTGCTGAATGGGAGAACTGATCCCGTTCCAAAGGAGCGTTTGACCTTCACCCGCGGATTTTCGGATATTATCAAAATCAAGATTCACAGACCGAATGTCCCGGGCGGAGGATTCAGGAGAAACTGATTCTTCCGGCGATTTCCTTCGTCCCTCCTCAAATCTTTTTTCTATATCTGAAAAATCTCCCCCCCACACCTCCGATAGAAGAGCAATGACGTCTCTTACCGTCATTTGGGGGGCATTGTTTGCCATATACCGTCTGCCGGCCGTATCCATCCATTCTTTTGCCGCTTCGACGTATATTCTGGTAAAAGGGCGGACTAACAGCAAAGAACTTTTAAACAAAGCCATCACGACAGGAGCTCTCATTTTGCTCAAGAATCTCTCCTTCATCCCGCTTTCCACATAAAGGATTAAAAGTTTTTCTACATAGGAAACGGATACGATATCTCTGACCACCTCCATAATCTCGGAATCCTGCCTCTTTATGAGTTCCTCTATACTCTCTTCTATTATTTTTCGGCCCTGTGTTCTCACAAGTCTCAATATACTGCTCCCCATATCTGAAGACCTGGATTGAGCCCTCTTTAAAGGGATTGACATCATTTGCCACACGACAGGTCTCCATACAGATCGCATAAAATAACCCGCTGTCTTTTTATAAAAAATCCTTCTTGCGATTTCCAGCATGTCTTCTTCCGGCTTAACCTGACTGCCCCCATTATTGACATCCTGAACAATAAAATATTTTGCCTGCTCCTCTGCCGCGTCTTTAACTTCTTCTTCGCTCATCGAGATATATTCTGCCATCGCGTTTAATGTAGCCATCCCGCTTTTCAAATCGGTTGGGAAAAGCCATATCGCTTGTGTAAAAGCCTTCAAAAATGTCGAGAACTCTTTTCCAGCCGGCGTATTTTTTGCGCCTTGAACGGCTCGGGCGCTGATCATGTTCATCGTCATCTTCAAATCATACCCTTTGTCCAATATCTCCTGTATATCTTTTTCTGTAATTCTCGAGTTTATCGGCTGAAGACCATCGAGATGCGAAGCATTGAGGAACATACGATCAATCCCCTGTTTTATCAGGCCCTTTTCTCTCAAGGACAATCCTTTTAATAAAATCTTTGCCCCCTCGATTTGCTCTGCATTTAACGTTCCGACATTGCCACGATCTATCATGACAATTTTCCCCTCGGGGGTTAATAATATGTTCCCCTGGTGAAGGTCAGCGTGAAAGACTCCATCAACGAATATCTGGCGCAGCAACATGTGTCTTAATAATTCACGCAGCTTGCCATAATCATAGTCGAGCATCTTCTTCGTCAAACCATCCAGGCTCTTCCCAGGAAATCCGGCTTTTCTGAGACTTAACAGAATATGCGCTTGCCGGGAATCCACGCCGGCCAATCTCTTAAAGATTTCCCCGGCCTCAGCGCGGGTGTATCCGGCATCAAGCACATCGTCCATGGTTACCGGTTGTTGTTTGGGCGCAAGGGTTATTAAAGGAACTCCCTGGATCTCCTCCTCAACGATTAACGCCTCGGTTTGATATAAAATCTTCGGGTGCGCTATTGTTACACCCGCTTGTTTTTCAAAATCCGCAGCCCATGTATAATCCAAGTCAGCAAGCATTTTATGAAATCTGACTTCATTGATGAAATTCTTCTCAAGGTTGACCCATTCTTTGACGGTTTGAACCAAATCGCTAATATTGAGAGTCTCCCCTTTAAGGACGGTCCCCTCCAGTTCCTGGGCTACAGCATCAAGAGCAAGGTAATCAAGGCCAAGAGTCGTTTCGATATTAGGACGTCGAATTTTAAAGACAACGGACACCGTTGCTTCTCCCATGTTTATTTTATATTGCGAGGCTTTTTGGGTTAAATATGAAACAACATCAGAAAAAGACATCTCCCCGGCATTAAAGCTACCCATTTTCCTTTTGACCTCATCGGCCTCCGCGCCACGGGCTTTGCGGATCACCAATTCCGACAATTTTTCAATATCCAGCCACTTGCCCCGGTTAACTTGCTTAATAGACGCGACGCCTACCGGATCGCCGATTTCCCGGACCAATACCCCGGGCAAAGGGATTTCATTTTTCAACACGGAAACCGCAGAAATTTTTGTGATTTCAGGCGCTTTATGACGCAGGGTGCCCAAGCTTGAACGCATATCAGCATCCGGGACCAATGTTTCATTCTCGGACAGATACTGCGCCACCTTGATCCCTACGGGCCCCAAAACGCCTAAAAACACCGCTAACCGTTCTCCGGTACTCGTTGTTTTAAAATCGGATCTTAAACGCAACGCCGCTGAGGCCTTAATAATCTGCACCCTTCTGTACGGCAGATAAATGTTCATAACAGCAAGAAATACCCTCGATATAAGCGACCTCACTTCGTTCTCAATCCCCGGGGTCCCCTCCGGGAATATTTCTGCGAACAGCTGTTCCAAAAAGTCGGACATGACGTGCCTGTCATTGTCATTTTGAGGATCAAGCACACCATTATCGCCAAGCATAAATCCTTCGATGAATTTTTCACGCAACGCTGTTGGCAACAATTTCACATCATCGGGCAAGGTCGTAAAATCTATTTTATATTCGTCTTCCACCTCTGTCACAAAACGGGGTTTACCCCGAGCACCCACCACCCATAACAGGATGTCTCTTCTGTCTTCAATCTTGGCCCCCCCAAACAAATGGAGCAAAGTCTCAGAGACAAAATCTTCTGTCCTTAAATCTCTGTCCCGTGACAACAAATTGCCGGAATACAACTTCTCCGTAACCAGGGGCTCGTCTTCCAATTGCCTTATATATTTGTTGGCGAGCTGCATTAACAACTCATCTCTTAGCACACTGGGCTCCGGCATAAACTTCGTTAAAGCATCCAGGCGCTCGGTTAAACCCAAATTCACATTTTCAGGCAGTTGGGTCCATAACATATAGGCTGTCGCCCCATACCGGGTTATTTTTTGAGGGGATAATGTTAACGGGATAATAGTCGTATAAAAATCCAGTAATGTGTGCGTCTTCTCCGGGGATAAGCTGATCTGATCTTTCAGCCTCGTAAGGCGTCCCACATCATCTCCCATTTCACCGAGTAATGTCCACAAGTCGCGCAAATCTTTGTCCTCCCTTGCGGCCTCTCGGGCCAACCTTACCAGAGCCGGCAAATCAGCGATTATTTCCGGGAAGATATCCGTTTCCCATAGATCAAAGATACCATCCTTGATGATGGATTTATGGGGAAGTACTTTTTTAATCCACGTTAAACGCTCCTGAAAGGATTTATATTTGCCATACACATATCCCCTGCCGTGCAATTCAACATAAGCGTTAAAAAGCTTCGCATAAACCGACGAATCCAAAAAGAAATGTTTGACGACCTGTCTATAAGAAACCTTGGTGAAGCCGTACCTCTTCCCAAGAAAACCGAGAGGATTATAAAGAGCTTCGTTACCAGCATTGGGACTCAGGAGTAATGAAACAATCTCTGGAAATTTTCCTGCTAATTCATTATTTCTTACATAAGCTCCCCAAACACGATCAAGCCGGCTAGAGGGGATGGCGACGTCGGCCAAATGGTTCTGGATCGCATTGTAGGGTATTTTATCTATTTTGTCTTGATCTATTTTTAACGTTTTATTTGGAAGACCTGATATTTCAATCCCCTTTTCTTCCTTTCTGTAGTGGACTGATATTTCCATGATATCATCAAGTCGTTCAATAGCATCCCTGTTTTCTTCCCAATGAGGATCGCTAATTTTTTGCAATATTATCAACGCCAATAAATCAGCAAAAAAGTCACCTGACGCCGACAACGAAAAGACCTCTCCTCGATATTCGACCCCGGCTTGAGACCCGACATAACGCGACCGTTCTCGCAGAAGGTTTCTAAGTTGATCAATAGACAGGCCTGTTAAGGAAGTCACAAAGACAGATTGGGTGGTCGAATACAAATCATTCCAGCCAAAATAATGCAGGGCAAATTTTGATTTATAATCAGCATATTTGTCAGCCGTTCCCTTTGCAAATTGTTCCGGGACAATCCTTGTCTTTTTTGATTTGAAATCAGGGGACCCGTCCGGGGAGACTTCTTCCGGACTTGAAAAATAGATATCGAGATCCGCGGCCGGGCTTAAAATCATAAGAGCATTAAAAACAGCCTCCCGCACATAATTCTCATCGGCCGCCTTGCCTGAGTCTGCAATGCGGCTATTGATCAAGTCTAAATAGACCTTAACTATTCTAGAGTGAGGGTGAAAATCTTGTGACGTTTGGCTGAAGACATATTCGATCAAAGCGATTGTCATATCCCGGAATTCTCTCGCGCCACTTCTATCTTGCACGTCTGTTGCCTTTTCATATAGGATAATCCGGCAAAACTCATCCATTAATTTCAGCGCGTCTTTTTTAGAAAACATCCCAAGAAACCACACTGTTATTTCCTTGGGATCGTTGTTTAATTTTGTTTTTAGAAAATCCAGAAAATATAAAGAATATTCTGAAGAGTATCCTAAAAACACATCATCAAATATTTTCTGCCTGTCGCCATACGCAAGGCGAGTTTTCATAAAAGTAAATATGTCGTCAATGGACGTGCCCGCCTTCAGGGATTCTTTGAGTAAGTCCCTCGCACTAGGACTTTTCCTGTTAAGATAATCAGAAACCGCCCAATCCGGCAATGCCAATAACGATTTGAGCGAATCTATCTTTTCGCCTTCCCGCAGGTAATAATCTAATTTGGTCTCACCCGAGAACACTTCTGAAGCGAGGACCTCTTGTCTTGGTTCTTGTGAATAAATGGCTACAATAGAGGTGAGCATCCTGGATATCCTGGCGTTCGATGAAGATGAAATCTTCCCTGAGCGTAAATCCTGTATTTCAGAATTAAAGAGTTCAACGCGGTCTGCGGGCAACCGATCTCCGTATTTCCTTATAGCCTCCCGGATAAATACGATTAATGAATGGCTATCAACAAACGGGCTTGTCTTTTGAGAAATATAATCGCTCAGGCCATCGGGTTCCCCCCCATATTCGGATTCAGCCTTTTTTATCACCACGGCAAGTCCCTTGAGGAAGTTGTCAGGGAGAGCATCCGTGTTGACCAATGTTCCAACCGGGAAATTCCTTCCTATATCAAATCCCAGGATGTCCCGGATTCTATTTATTGCGAGCTGGACAGCGACCGCTTCAGGGTATCGGCCTGTCATCAGGCTGTAATACTTAATGAAAAGTCTTCGAGCTATTTCCGGTTCGATTTTTAGAAATCGATCTATTCCCGCGAAAGATGCATTAAGATCATGGCTAAAAACAGTTGTCCGGGTTTTCCGCATTACATAATGCAGAAGAATAATCTGTTGCATATTTCTTCTGTCTTCCACGGACTGCAGGCTTCGATAGGCGGGATTTTCAAGATAGAGCGCATGCTCCCGTCTTTGCAATCTTACGCGCATGTCGGTTGTGGGGATGCCGAATTCCAGGGACGTCTGCTGTTCCAAATAGTTCGCATAAAAAAAGGCTGATATAAGTATCCTGGGATTTTCCACGGCTTCTTCGACTAACTTTGGGTCAACGCCCACTTTTTCTGGTCTTCCGGCAGAAACCCTCGTGACCGGGACCTCTTTCCCTTGTGTAAAAATCGGGATAAATTTTTCGACTTCCGCGCGAGGAAGCAAAAAACCATCAAAGTCATTATGACTAAAACCATCGGCTATTCTCCGAACCGCAGGAAGCAATGTTTGACCTTGATTTTTCACTGAGGCTAAACTAGGATACTTTTGAAAAGACGAAAGAAGTTCTTGGATTTCCTGAATGATGTCGCTTATCTTTTCTTCGAATCGATCCATTGATCCCGACAAAATATCTTCCGCAGTCGCCCGTTTTCCGAAATCATATATCGCCGCCGCTCCTCTCATGTCGGAATAATCAGTCTTCGGCCCCGGCAGGGAACTTATCCCTGCGGGGGAGAAAATAGCGGCCACCGCCGCCTGCATATAGACATGACGTAAGAAAGCGGCCTTCCATTGTTTTTCATTGACTAGCCCCTTTAATGCGTTCATACGCTTACGAAGTATTAACATCCCTGTCAACTCATCTAAAGCGGCAAGATTTTCCGCGCTTTGCGCCATCCTTAGCAAATCCTCTTCGCTTTGATCCATTAAATATCTGAAATCGATATGTTTGCTATCAATACGACCTGCCCCAGCCATAGGCGTCCTTGCGGCTTTAGCATTTGTAAAGACATTAGTTTTTTGATCCAAAATAATCGAAAACAATCTTTGTTTTCTAAGACTCACATAAGGATGGGAGCTCAAGACAGTCTCCGCCTGGCTTGACTTGTTGATGAATTCCAAAAAAGTCATGGCATCAACCGCTCCAAATACGGAATACCCCGCCTTGTCCATTAATTCAAGCGCCCGAAGGTCGGCGTCATATTCCCCGTTTTTTATCATTTGAATAAGGTAGGGCGAAGCCTGCTTATTAAGATCTCGGACATCCAGCCCTTCATGGGATGTATGCTGTAAAGAATGTGACAGTTCGTGCGCTATGATAAAAGCGATCATATCTTCGGTAAGCGGCACATTCATGCGCCTGGAGATATCGAAAAATGTCTCGTACAATCCTTTGTAAAAATACACATCGGCACGTTTACGGATCACAAAAGCATTAACCGAATTCGCGTCTATCACATGCAACGCTCCCGGCGGCTCGCTTGTTTTCGTCTTATAAACAGCTATGAGCCGGTTGAATATCTCATGAATCTTTTGCGCCGTTTTATCCGTGCTCGGATCTACAAAACCGCCATGCTCAAGGCGCGCCTCGAGCATGGTGATCGTTCGTTCGAAATCCGCCTCCAAGTCATCAATGGAAACTCCCCGTTGCTTGGCCAACTCTTTGATAATGATATCATCAAAACTCTCATCCGATTTCAGAGAATAAACGGCCTGTCCCGGCATAATGCCTTGGGTGGGGCCCCTTATGCCCCAACGACCAGCCGCCAAATTCAGATCTTTAAAATCATCGGGCTGCGTATAGGTTTCTGCGATCTGGTCATTGGACGGCAATTCACCTCTTTTTTCGGCTGACGCGTATATAGATTCTAATGAATATCTCCGGTCTGCGTCTCGATCCACCTCTTGCAGGAACGCCACAGATTCACGCAGGTGGCCTTTTAACCATTCGCGCATTTGCCCGGGGGACAGGCCTAACGACTCTCTCTTCTCTGCCCACCGGCTTATCTTGTGGCCTTCATGGCGCCTTACGATATCATCTGCGCCATATTTCGAATCTAAGAATACCACTTCCAACCCACCTGCGATCGCTTGTCCGCTTTCATCTTTTTCAATAAAACCCATATGGCCCAGCTGCCCCATCGTTTTTAATAAGTCATCAACGTAGTAGACTTTACGGCTGCTCCCATCTTCCAGGGTAACAGGTTCCCCGATTTTAACCCGTCCGGACTGGAACTGTTTCCTTATAAAATCATTAACTGTTCTGGGGGCGGAGCGTGGTTGGCGATATATCCCCTGTATCCAGCTTAATTTTCCGACAGCATCGGCTTTCGCTAATTGATCAGGTGATGGGTCTGTTTCGATTTCCAGAGGGACGGTTAACTGCATTCCTCCCGAAAAATACTTCCGGGGAATAACGTGCCGGGAATAAGCATCATAATCTTCTTTAATATAATTAAAAACGCCTGTTTTAAACGCCTCTAAATATTGCTGATAAATTTTTTCTTTAACCGCTTTGTCATCGACATCTACGCCGTCTATTTTCTTCTTATCGGAATACGCCTTATTTAAAAGGCTGGTTTTAAGCCTTTCTTTATACCATTTTGCTAAAACAAGTGAATGGTAGACCTGGCGCAACTTGGCGAAATTTTTGCCCTCATTGACTTCCTTTTCAATCTCCGGGATAACCACCTCTTTAATGATCGAGGATGATATCCCGCTTAAGCCTTTGACTTCTTGCTCTTGAAGTCGACCCGTTCCTATTTCTTTATTCCCCAAGTTATTCTTCAAAGAAACATAATCCTCTTCTAACATAACTTTGAGATGACTCTCTAAAACAAAAGCAATATCATTCTTTTCGTACACGACCGCCTTATCGGGCACAATCCAAACTTTATTAAACGTATTGATCGGGATTTCAGTCGTTCCATAAAGCCGATTGGCTTTTTCAAAGACCCTGGCCCAAAACTCTCTGCCCAAATCTTCCTCGGGATAAATTAAAGACGCCGTTAATTGCTTGAGGATATAGTCTTGCCCCAGAAGATCCCGCCCCATTTCTGTTTCGCCAAATTCAGTCGGAATTATTCTATCCTTTTCATACGGAGACAGATTAACCCACAAGTCTTCTTCCGGGATCGTTAAAGAAGCCAGGAAATAACGGATCAGTTTCCTGGCCTCTTCTTTTAGCTGCGATTGTTGTAAATCTAAATTTCCGCTATCAAGGATAAAATCAAATTGAAACGGTTGTTGTGGGTCAACTTTGATTCCTTTAAGCATGGGAGGAACAAATCCAGATGTCGGTGTGATCCTGACACCGGGATGAGGGAGGTCTAGACTACTTTGGGCGTTAGCTTTTTGCGGTAATATAATGATATTGGCCGAGAAAGCCAAAATGGTCAATAAAACCGCTGTCCGGAAAGGCGGGCTAGATTTTCTTCTATTCAAAGACTGAAACATAAGATATTGTTAATATTTGCTAATATTTGTTAACTTTTATATTAATTATATCTTATTATCTTAATAAAAGCCAGTTCCAATAAATCCCGGGGACCGGGGAAGAGAGACGCTTCCCATAGAGAACTCTTATCCTGAATCGCTATATTTTCATTGAAACAAACGACATAAGCGCCCCGCCCTCTGGTTGACGGGGAGGGTCTATCGCCACGATGGCGCGGTTTAGGTGTTCCCCAAGGCTCTCTCGCCCGCCCCTAAAATATACGGCAAATTATAAACAGGTGTGATATTAAAAATAAACGGGGTCAACCCGGGGATATCCATCGTGTCCATGATCCCGGGATCAGACACGAACGGAATATCAATGCCTTTTCCCGCCGTCCGAATATTCAAATACGCGGGGTGAAAGTCGATCCCGCCGACCTCCTCCGGAGCCAGGCGTCCGGCTTCCAGCGGACTGCTGGAAATGATCTGGCGCAAATAGGCAAAGCGTTCCTGCAATCCCTGCCTCGGCATGCGCAGTTCAAACACCGCGCGGTCTTCATCACCGATGTGTTCCTTGCGGTCAAACAGGCGCACCGTGGACTTCCAATGAAAGGCGGCCCCCCCGGCGATAGCCATCCCCTGGCCCATGCCTCCCAAACGGGTGACCGGCTTCCCCACGCCGGATTTCCTGAATTCAAACTCTTCCAAAGACAATCCGTTTGTCACCAGATGGAAAATGAGCGCCCCGTCTTCCTCGCGCATAAGAACACCGATCGACAATTCATCCGGGAAAACATCCTCCCCCGTCGTCTTCTGCATATAAAACGAATCGATCGCGTTTTCCGTGGCCATCCCCAAAACAGTAGCGACACTGGCCTTCAAAGAAGCCCTGATCCCTTTCGGCACATCATCCTGCCGGGCATAACGGATAATTTCATCAACCATAACGTTGGTGAACTCGGAAAAACTCTCGATAACAGCCTCAACAACCCGGTTCTTCACCGTACGGACATTTTCCATGCTCCCTGATTGCCACGCCTCCCTGACCAGCGACATCACCCGGATGATGTCAGCGTAAGAATACCGGATACCGCCTAAAGTTTCAAACCCTTCCAGCCGGATATCCTCGGACTCAGTCCGGGTGTTCTGGCCTGTGTCCGGCCCGGTCTTGCCGGACACAGGAGACGAGACCGTCCAGGGCAGGACAACGGCTTCGGCGGGCATTTTATCGCCGGACGAAGCAAGCGCGAGCGGCGGCTCTTCTTCCTCTGTGGGGAAAAGAGCCAAAGCCCCGGGGGACGTTTCCTCGCCCGTCCGGGCCGGAAGGCCCACCGCGCTGGAAACCCGGATAAGGCCGGCGGACGGGACATCCTCCAACTGCCGCCGGTCATTCGTCTGCCGAACCGCCACTTTCATGGAGGACCCCCCCAGGAAATATTTCCGGGGGACGAGCTGCTGTTCATTCGGATCATAGTCCTCTTTGATCAGGTTATAAACGCCTTTCCGGAAAGCCGTGAGGTAATACTGATATATTTTCTCCTTCATCTCCTTGTCCTCGACATCCACGCCATTGATCTTACGCTGATCCGTGTATTTTTTATTCAAAAGGCTTTCTTTCAGATTCTGTTTATACCATTTTGCCAGGATCACGGCCTGAAAAATTTGGCGCAGCTTGGCGAAATTTTTCCCCTCATTGACCTCTTTCTCAATGGCCGGGACAAGGACATCGCGGACAATACCCGCGGTATTATCGCGCAGTTCCCGGGTCAGCGCGTCCGGCGCGTCCTGAATTTTAAGGGCCTTCCCCAGGGAGGAATCGGCCGCATCCCTGTTGGCCAGGTAATCTTCTTCCAGAAGCACTTTCAAATGGCTTTTTAAAATAAAAACCGCGTCGCCCTCGGCATAAACAAGCGCCTCATCAGGGACAATCCATATCTTGTTGAACGTATTAACCGGGATGCTCGTCGTGCCGTAAATTTCAAACGCCTTCTGATACACCCGGTCCCAGAATTCCCGGCCCAGGGTTTCCTCCGGGCTCATCAAAGACGCGGTCAACTGTTTTAGTAAATAGTCCTGGGCCAGCAAATCCCGGCCCATTTCCGTTTCGCCGAACGCGTCCGGAATAATGCGCTCTTTTTCAAAAGGAGACAAATTAACCCAAAGCTCATCCTCGGGGATCGTCAAGGCGGACAAAAAATATTTAATAAGCGTGGCCGATTCCTCTCTCAACGCCTCTTCCCCCGCCTTAAAATGACCTGTATCCATAATAAAATCAAATTGAAACGGGTTGTCAGGATAAAGCTTGAGCCCTTTTAAAAGCATCGGAGCATAACCGGGCGTCACGGAGACAAAAGTCCCGGGTGACGGGAGATCCAGAAGATGCTGCGCCTCGGCCGGGACGCCCGGGCCGGAGGCGCTAAGGCCGAAAAACACGGTGACCCAAGCCGCCCATAACCCCCGGGCCAGAAATTGAAGAAAGTTGTATTTTTTCATATTCACTCTTCAGGGATAAAAATGATATTGTCAATTATATTATATATTTTCCCCAAAAACCAGACTGTTATATAAAACAGCCCTTCTCCGCACCTCTGCCAGCCCGGCACACAGGCTCCCGGGAAGAGATAAAACTATTAATAGTGAATCCCTGCATGAGAACAACACGCAGATAATCAAAAGAGAAATGAAGGAAGGACAACAAAACCCGTTAACGGCTATTTTGATAAACAGCGGCTCATAAGCGGCACGGCCCAGCCCCCTCCCGCGGGAAGCATTCAGCGTTGTGAATCCCGCGTCAAGCGGGCCAGTTTCTCAACAACAGCCGGGGTAAGCATGTTTTTTGAAAGGCGCCAGCGCCAATTCCCGTGCGTTGTGCCGGGGGTGTTCATCCGCGCGTCCTGCCCTAAACCCAGGATATCCTGCACCGGAATGATAGCGAGTTCCGCGACGGATGTCATCGCCAAACGGATCATCTCCCAAACCGCCTCCTCCACCCCGGTCCTCCGGCCTATATACTGAAAAAAACGTTCCTTGGCATCATGGGACGCTTCATGCTCAAACCATCCCCTCGCCGTGTTATTATCATGCGTCCCCGAATAAACGACACAATCTTCGCTGTAATTTTTCGGGATATACGGGTGCGTCGCCGTCTCGCCGTCAAAGGCAAAAAGCAGGATCTTCATCCCGGGGAACCCGAACTTTTTCATCGCGGCCGTAACCTCCGGAGTGATGATCCCGAGGTCTTCGGCGATGATCGGCAAGGAGCCGAACTCCTTTTTCATAACCGTCAGGAAATCCTCCCAGGGCACATTCACCCATTGGCCGTTCATAGCGGTCTGCTCATGGGCGGGGATCTGCCAAAAAGAAACCATCCCCCGGAAATGGTCGATCCGGATCAAATCAAAAAGCCGAAAATTATGCTGAAACCGTTCCTGCCACCAGCGGTATCCGTTCCGCCGCAGGGTTTCCCAACAGTACACCGGGTTGCCCCAGCGCTGGCCCGTAGCGCTGAAATAATCCGGGGGGATCCCCGCGACAAATTCCGGCTTAAGGTCAGGATTAAGCTTGAAAAATTCCGGATGCATCCAGACATCCGCGCTGTCGTCATTGACATAGATAGGAATATCCCCGATGATTTTCACGCCGCTCTGCCGGCAATAGTCCCGGAGAGCGTCCCACTGCTTACGGAAAATGAACTGCTCGAATTTGATCCTTTGAATAACCTTTTCATTCCTCCGGGCCCAGTCCTGCAGCGCCGCCGGCTGCCGTTTCTTCACGTCCTCGGGCCATTGGCTCCAGGAAGCGTTCTGAAAACATTTCTTAAAGGCCATAAACTGAGAATATCCGGACAGCCAAAAATCATTCCGGCGGCAGAACTCCGCAAAATCATCCCGTTGGGCGCCTGTGCCCAGGAAGCGCTGAAAAGCCAGATCCAGAACAGCGCTTTTCACCGCTCCGGCTTCCTGATAGTCCACATAAGTCCCCGCGTCATACTGCGACGGGCGGGGGAGGTCTTCCTGCGCCAGCCAGCCGTCTTTCACCAAAAGGTCCGGGCTGATAAACAACGGATTGGCGGCAAACGCCGAATCGCTGCTGTACGGCGAATGTCCGAACATGCCGTTGGTCGGGTTCAAAGGAAGGATCTGCCAATACTTTTGTCCGGTCTTCTTAAGAAAATCAACAAACTGGTAAGCTCCCGGCCCGATATCGCCGATGCCGTAAGCCGAGGGTAAGGAAGAAATATGCAATAAAAGGCCGCTGCCCCTTCTCTTGGGATTGGACGCCATGACGCTTCCCCTTCGTATCAAAAATATTTCAGGTAAAAATTTTTACGATGTCCCGCGGGAACACAAAGGATTCCCGGATCAGGGTTAAAGACCAAGGCTCTCCATCCCCCGGCGGCAAATCTCCTTGGCGTACTCCGTCCAGATGCCTTGCCCCCAATAGCGGAAGCAGCTGGTCTGCGACAACAGAAGATAAAGCAGGGCTTTCTGATAAGAGGCGTCATGCTTGGCCTGGCCTTTATATTTCTTATGAAACGCGACGCTCAATTGGTTAATCGGGTCCAGGACATTTTCGTAGCCTTTGACCCAATTGCGGTCATTCGTCCACGAACCACGGTCCAGATTAAACCCCTGATCCGCTTCATGCACTTTTTTAATGGCCTCATCGCAGGCGCCGGGGCCAAAGGCTTTGACCTGCTGCCAAATCCGGTGCTGGGAAACCGGCTGAACCGGCGTCAGCTTTTTATCGTCCATCCCGCGTGTCCGCATGAGGCCCAAATACTCGGAGCCATTCATGGCCACCACGCCCTCTGTCCCGATCTGGTCAAAGGCAATCCGGTAAGCCGGGACAAATTCATTCATCATCACCCCGCCGTTTTCCCCGTCCCCGATCTGGCAAACGAAAGGCGGGAGCACCGCCTCCGCGTATTCCTGGGGCGACAAGCCCTTCGCTTCATAAAACGGCTGCATCTGGGCGACCAGCTTGGTGTCCGACCCCTGGGTCTTGATAAGGACGGTTATCTCAACGGTCTCGCCCAAAGAATTCTTAGCGACGAGCCGGTGCGGGAAATGCGGGCGCCGGATACCGGAGCCGTCCAGGTTCTGAATCGTGTGTTCCTGCACCATCAGCCATTCATACCCGCACTCCTTGAGGGCCTTGATATATTCATAACAGACATCCGGATGAATCGGGAGGTGCATCTCGGGGGGAGAAAAGCCCTTAACGCGCTCCAAGGCCTTCATGCCGAAGATCGCGGCGAAATGAGACCGCCAGGCCATGATATGCAATTTCAGGTCCGGCACCGGCGTCGAAGAGGCCACCGCGTGCGACCACATCGTCCCGAGCCATTCCACATACGGATAATATTGCGGGTCACAGGCAATACGCTTGAGGTTCTCCAAAACCCTCCCGCCTTCCATCTGCCGGAGCCCCCAGAATAAATTCCCGGAATAATCAAGCATAACGCGGGGATTCTTCCCCTGCGCCACCATGTCCGGGACAATATCCGCCATCCGGGAATAACATTGCATAAAGACCGGAGCATTGTGGTTATCATGGATGTACTGATGCTCCATCATATGCTGCAAATTTGAGATCAAGGCCGCGGAGCGGATATCATCCGTCGAGGCCGGGATAGTCGGTTGATGCATGTGCAAAGCGATCCCGAAAGCGGACTGGCAACGGTCCAGTCGGATATTTGAATGACGGGCATATGGGTCGGGATGCCTTTTTTGCAAACTTTTTTTGATCTCTTCTTCGTATCCGCAAAGATTAGGGAACCCATTCATGATATCTGACACAGTTCACTCCTTCGCTGAATGTTAAACCAGAACCAATTTTTTATCTTTTATCCCCGGGGCTGCGGGAGGGGATGACTTCGGCTTGGAGGCACGCCGGGATTTAGGTTTTGCCCGGCCAGATTCTTTCTTCCGGGGCTTCCGGGCCGGGCCGGCCACCACGGCCCCGCGGGAACGGGCCGGGACCCGGTATTTCTCCTCCGAATAATAAGCCGCACAATCTATGTCATGGAAGATATTGTCGCGCCGCTCAAGATCTTCCAGCCAAGGCCTATCCACGGCATTCGCGAGCAGATTTTCATAAAGGCGGGTAAACTGCGCGATATGCTGCGTGACCCGCTTCTTGGCGTAAGGGACCATCGTCCCCGTTTTCATAATAAACGGCCAGTCACTGGCCTCCGCCAACAGCAATTCCCGGGCGGCCTGATTCAGGGCCCGGCGGTTCAGCCCCGTCTTCCGGGGATTCGCCAAATGAGAGGAAAATTTTTTCGCCAATTCAACCATCCGCCTCCCCGCCATGTGCACATGGCGGTAGACCCAGTCATTGGAGCCGTCCAGCCAATGTTCCGCATACCCCTTATATCCCCAGCTGGAAATGGAAGGCGCCGTCATCTGGTTCACCGGATACTCTTTTAAATATTCCGCCGGCGTTGTCATCCGCACGGTCTTTTGGTCATAGCATATTTTCCTGGCCAGGAACTCTATCCATTGGGGCCCCTCATACCACCAGTGCCCAAAAAGCTCGGCGTCATAGGGGGCGACAACTATCGGCTTACGGTCCATGTAATGGACAAGATGCTCTATTTGTTTCTCCCGGTTAAATATAAAATTCCCCGCATGACTGGCCGCTTTTTCTCGGGCCCAGTCCGGGTGGTACACGTCCTTGTATTCGGTATCCCCTGTGATCCGCCAATACTTGATCCCCGTGTTAATCCGGAAACCCATGGGATGAATATACGGCTTTATATAATCGTACTCTAGCGCAAAGCCAATATCCCGGTAATATTCCCGGTAATCGAAGTCCCCCGGATAGCCTTCCTTGGCGCTCCAGACCTGCTTGGATGATTCCCAGTCACGACCGAAAGCCGCAACCCCCGACGGGCAAAAACAAGGCGCGTAGATGCCGTATTGGGGGATCGGGTCCGCGTGCAAAAGGCCATGCGAATCGATGATGAAATACCGGATGCCGGCGTCAGCCAGAATTTTATCTATGCCCTGGGAATACCCGCATTCGGGCAGCCAGATCCCCCGGGGCATGCGGCCGAAAGTCTTTTTGTAATGTTCCACCCCGATAAAAATCTGCGCCCGCACGACTTCCGGGTTCACGTTTAAGATCGGCAGAAAGCCGTGGGTCGCGGCGCACGTCATGATTTCCAGGCATCCCATCTCCTGGAAATTCCGGAACAAAGAAACAAGATCACCGCGGCATTTTTCGACGAAGATTTCACGGGCCGCGCAAAAATTCTGATGATACATCAGGGCCAACCCGTGATAATGCGGGGAATATTCCGTGCGGGCCAGCTCTTTTTCAGCGAGTTCGATCAGCCTATTGATATGCCGGATATACCGGCCTTGTAAAAGCGGGTCCTGCAGCATGGAAACAAGCGTCGGGGTAAGCGACATGGTTAACCGGAAATCCACGTCATCCCGGACCAGACGCTCCATCACCTGAATTAGCGGAATATAGGTTTCCGTAATGGCTTCATACAGCCAGTTTTCCTCGAGGAAATAGTCCTCTTCCGGATGCCGGACGAACGGGAGATGCGCATGAAGAATTAATGACAGGTAACCTTGATGCATGGGAACACACTCACGTTAAAACTGATTCAGGAAACACAGCTTACTTTTTTGAAGATCTTTTTCAGGGGCGCGACAGCCGGGCGATGTTAAACAAATTCTAAGGATGATACTTCGTTTTGATCCGGATACCCGCAGTCACAATACTGCGCTTCTCGACTTTATCCGCAGACTCGGCTGTAAAATCCAAAGGAATGGTCGTTGCGTCAGGCAGGGCCATGCGCAGGGAGAACGTCCCGTCTTCGCGCAGCTTAATATTTTTATTCCCCCAGAAGACCTGGGCATCCGGTTCCGTGCGGCCATAAACAATCAGTTCCGTCCCCAGCTCAAAAAAGAACTTACGCGGATTCACAGCGGGCCGTTCGCTGGCGCCCCCGGCGGCCACCCCGGCAGAACGTTCGCTGGCGCCGGGGGACAGCAACTCCGCCGATGATCCCGCCCGGAAATGCGCCAGGAATTCTTTTTGAAAATACCGTCCCGGATGTTTTTCACCCGCCCACCCATATTTTCTGTCATAACCAAAAATATCCTGCGCCGGAGATCCCAAAAATGCGGGGCTACTCGTTTTTTTAGACGGGGCGATTACGACGGACTTTTTCTTCCGGCGGGTTTTTCTCAACAACGGGGAAAGCCTCATATAATACGCGCGAATATCGTCTTCCGTCAGGAAGCGCCGGCTCCATCTCCCCTTCTTCTGCGCCGGCGGCACCACATCTTTCCGCGCCGCCGTAGCGGGATCACCGGGCGCCAACGGGTCCTGACGGAACGGTTTGGAAACGTTATCGTCTCTTCTCTCCATCCATATGACGTCATTCCGGCTCGAGAAAGAAGCGCGCGGCGTTGTAACCGTATTCGACCGCGCCAGAGCATAAAAATGCCCGTTCGGCTGCCTCAGCCCGACTTCCGCGCAGTAACTCACATTGTCACACCACAGGTTCACGTACCAACTCGTTGTCTCCCGGCCCACTTCGATGTCAAAACTCTGGTTAGCGTTTCTGCCGTTAAAATCAAGGGATGTCACGTCGTACATCCTTAAAACAAAAGTGGATTTGTCAAAACCTCTTCCTAATTTCTGCCGGGCTTCGGCCAGCGATTCAGAAGAGACGTCCCAGTAAGCGAAAATCCAATAAGGATCCCGGACAATCAATGTCGCCTGGGTGATGTCATAGCCGGACGGGAGGACAATATTCCCAGGATCAGGAGCCGACCTCTTCCTTCGCCGTTGTTTTACCGAACGGCCGGCACTGTTCATTGTAACTGACATCCTTCGCTCCCCTTCATCTTCCCTAATTTATACACGATCGCTCCACCGGTCCGGCTTGTTTGTCCCGACAAAAAAGGGCGCCGGTCAAGCATAATACGTTTCCAGGACTTCCTCGGCTATGGTGTCCCACGAGAAAACAGTTTCAACAGCAACGCGGCCGTTCCGCCCCATCCAGCGGGCATGATCAAAATCGGAAAACATGGTCCCGAGCCCCCAGGCCACGGACTCCGGATTATCATATATCTTCAGGCCGTTGACTTCATGCCAGATAATTTCCGACGGCCCGCCGTTAGACGTGGCGACCACCGGCTTCCCGGCCGCCCAGGCTTCGAGCACGACAATACCAAACGGCTCGTTGCGGCTCGGGACGCAGACGCAATCACTCGCCTTAAAAAGGTCTTTCAAAAGCCAGCCGTTTTTATATCCCAAAAACCGCGTCGCGTGCATGATCCCCAGACAGCGGGCCTCGGTTTCAACTTCAGCCCGCATTTCTCCGTCGCCGACAAAAACGAACTTGGCGTTCGGGAAATAATTGAGGACATAAGGAATGGCCTTGGCCAGGATATCCGGCCCCTTCTGGTAAACCATGCGCCCGACGAACAGGACCATCGGGTCCAGCGGCCCCACCTGGAACATCCCCTTGACATGCGCCGGATCGATCCAGCCGTCATAATTATGGTATGTAATGCCGTTATACACGACATCGATTTTGTAATCCGGGACGCTGTATATCCACTTGACTTCGTTTTTCAAAGCCTGCGAAACAGCGAGGACATGATCGGCGCAATACGTCCCGTACCATTCAATTTGCCGCACCCGTTCCGAATTCCCATCCCAGTGTTTGTTGCCGCAACGGCCGTATTCCGTTGAATGAATCGTCATAACCGCCTTGCGGCCGAAGCCGTCTTTAATCCACCCCAGAGCATTGGCGGTCAGCCAGTCATGGGCATGCACGACGTCAAAAGGACCGATATGGCGTTCCGTCTCCGTAAACACATGGACAAAAGAGCGGCACATATTATTAACTTCCTCAATGAAATCAGGATGGTAGTCATAAGGACAGCGGTGATAATGGACACCGTGAATACATTCATACAAAGGGTGATCCGGACGGCCCATGCGGGTAAAGACATGAACATCGTGGCCTTTTCTCTCCAGGGCGGACGCCAGCTCGGAAACGTGAAAGGCAATGCCGCCGACATGAACAGAATGGATAGACTCCCAAGACAAAAGCGCGATACGCATAGGATGTCCCCTTTTTATTAATACCTGGAATTGATAGATTTATATAATGACATAGCGCCTTTCTTTGTTCAAGCTTTTTATTCAGGAACTTTGCGCCCCCCTAACATCATAATTCTATTTTATTGACGGAAATCAACCGTATTGGCTGTCGGGTGAAGGGCTGTGGCGGCAGAAAGCGGCTAAAGCACAAATTTATGCAGCAGGTATTGATAAATACTTACCGTGTAATCAGCGGAGTGCTTCCAAAAGCTCAAAAAAGAGAACTTTTCAAAATTCATGTCCAGCAATAAAGCGACCACCAGCACATTCCCGATAAAGGTTAAACAGACAGCGAAGAAATAATGCGGCTTCAAAAACAAAGCATCCTCCTGATACAGTTCAGCGGCAAGCAGGATAACATGCAGGGCCAACAAAAATCCCGTCAGAAAAAAGACAATCGGCTCCGCCCCTTTAAGGCGGAACAGATGGTTGAGGATAAAATAAACCAGCAAAAGAAACGTCGGCCCCCACGGGATGACCCGGGGGATGATCGCCTGGGCCAAGATGGAAAACCGGAACATGTCAGCAAAAATTTTCTGCAAGAATTCAAAAAGACGGACAAAGCTGAACACAAAAAGATGCCATAAAGCGTAAGCGAAGACACCCCACAGAAAACTATCCTGCATGGCGCCCTGACCGGAGAGTTCCCCGCCGAAGCCCTTGATGACAGCCGCCACGACCGGCAATAGAAGAACGGCCACTATAAATTTAACGACTCCCATCATAATATCGAGCCCTAGAATTTATCGCCTGGTTAATTTTTCTTTGCCGTGCATATACGGGCGGAGCACTTCAGGGATAATGACGTCTCCCTGTTTCGTCTGGTAATTTTCCAGGATGGCAATAACAGTACGGGCCAGGGCGACCCCTGACCCATTAAGGGTATGAACAAACGCGGTCTTTTTAGTTTCCTTGCTCCGGAAACGGATATTGGCCCGGCGGGCCTGAAAATCTTCAAAATTAGAACAGCTCGAAACTTCCAGCCATTTATCCATCCCCGGGACATAGGCTTCCAAATCATAACATTTGGCCGCCGCGAAACTCAAATCACCGCTGGCCAGCGTCAGCACCCGGTACGGAAGGCCGAGCAACTGCAGGACTTTTTCAGCGTTCCCCACCAGTTTTTCCAATTCCGCATAAGAAGTTTCCGGTTTAACAAATTTTACCATCTCCACCTTATCAAACTGATGCACCCTGACCAGCCCCCGGGTATCTTTACCATAGGAACCGGCTTCCCGGCGGAAACAGGGCGTGTAGGCCGTGTAATAAACCGGCAAATCTTCTTCAGGAAGGATGTCATCCCGGAGGATGTTCGTGACCGGCACTTCCGCGGTGGGGATAAGATAAAGGTCATCCAGCTCAAGATAATACATATCCTCCTTCATCTTGGGCAGTTGACCGGTCCCGGTCATGGACGCGGTGTTGACCAGGATGGGAGGAAACATCTCCTGATAACCGTGCTCGCGGGTATGCAAATCCAGCATAAAGTTAATGAGCGCCCTTTCCAGCAGAGCCCCGTCATTCTTGTACAAGATAAAATGCGAGCCGCTCAACTTGGAGCCGCGTTTAAAATCGATGATATCCAGGGCTTCCGCCAGCGCGATATGATCTTGGGGATCAAAATCCGGCTTCCGCGGTTCCCCCCAGGTGCGGCCGACGGTGTTTTTGTCCGGGCCGCCCACGGGAACACTTTCATGCGGGATATTGGGGATAGCCAAAAGGGTGTTGTAGATCTCCGATTCCAGCTGTTTGACCTGCGGCTCCAACTGGTCGATCTGAACGGCAATATCTTTCATCGCCGCGATTTTTTCCCGAGGATCCCGCTTTTCCTTAATACACCGGCTGATTTCGTCATTCGCCTCGTTCTTCTTAGCGCGAAGTCCGTCAACACGGGTTAACAATTCCCGCCGCTGTTCATCCAGACGCAAAAGACCCGGGAGGTCCACCCGCGCATTCTTGGCAGCCAGGCCTTTCTCGACAAACGAGGTGTTATCTCTAATACATTTAATGTCTAACATAAAGAATCAATTCTATTACGCCGGCTCAATTTCGGGCTGAAGTTCATTGAAAATGGATTGAACCTGCTTGGTCAGCTGATTAGCGCTTATGGGTTTTGTCAGGAAATACTCGGCTCCCACATCATAACAATCAATAATATCTTTAGGTGAAGCGCTGCCGGTAAGAAAAATCACCGGGATATCCTTGCTTTTAGGATCGGCTTTTAAAGCGGAACAAATAGCCTTGCCGTTCATTTTAGGCATGTAAAAATCCAAAATGATCAGGTCAACCGGTTGCTTTTTGATGATATCCAGGGCTATAAAACCGTCTTCGACAGCCATAACATTAAAACCCAGCTTCTCCAGAGCATGAGAGACAAACTTTCTTTCCACTTCCCCGTCATCGACAACCAAAATATTTTTACCGGCAAAATCCGCCTGGCCACGCTTGCCGGCAGAAAAAATTTTCTTAATTAAATTTTGTAACATGGCTCGAAATTATTAATTCCCTCTCTGTTGGATGCCAATTTTTGTATAAAAAAGCCAGAAAACACCCAAAACAGCAAACCCGCTGCCTAGCGGCGTTATTTCCCACCCCCCTTGAAATCTTGAACAGATTTCTCAAGGGACGGAATAAAACGAGTTTAGTTTAGCAGAAAAGGATTAATCCGTCATTAATAATTTCTGTTTTTCAATTTTAAAAATTTTCAAAAAAATACTTTGTGAAAAAACCATGTTTAAATGCCAGGCCGAAGATCATTCCCCATCCCAGCCCCAGAATGGAAAGCGGTTCAGGAACGCTGGCACTGTGCGGCGGAGAGGCGACCATAAACCCGGGTGAGAATGGCAGGGAATTCCCCCCGGGAAAACTTGCGTGCTGAATGAACGCCGCGCCAGGAGTCCCTTCCGGGAAGCGAACCAGGGACTGGTTGGCGTTCGCCTCTTGAGCGTATTCCACAAAATCAACCCCCATCCCGGCCGCATCAGCCAACAGGATGGAATCTCCCGTATTGTTAAGCCCCAGTCCCCCGCTCGAGGCGACCTGCCAGGAGAACTCGTCGAAAACAGGCGTCCCCCCTCCAAAAACAACAAAAACATTATCAGGCAGAATAACATCCCCATCCTGAAAAACATGCCTGATCTTAGTGTTATCCGACAAAGCCCAGCCGGACAAATCAACCGCTGACTCTCCCCTGTTAAATAATTCAATAAACTCGTCCCCTGATGAAGAACCGGTTTGGTCGCCATTGGCATCGCCGGCCAGGCCAGCGGGAGGATCTGCCAGGAACTCATTAATAACAATAAACGCGCCAGCCGGTGAAGTTAGATTAAGCAAAGCTAAAAACAAAAAAAGACACCACAGTTTGACCTTAAACATACCCCCTCCTTCGTGTTAAAGATTAACGTGAGTTTCAGGGGTAAAATGCGTTAAGGGGGACGAATAGCGCGGGGAAAGGAATCTGTTAAAATTTATTCATGAGTTACTCTGGATACATATCAAACGTTTTTTCATACACACAATTTTCTAGACATACAGCTGGCTGACACAGCCGGATAAGCAGAAAATGCCCTGTCCCTAAATGGGGACGGGCCCCTTCACTTCACTTCTTCCTTACCATCTCTTACCACATATCCTCCTCAATTAAGTATTGTGAGATAACCCCACTTTAACGGACACCAAAAATCGGGTACAATAACCGATAGGA
>ENA-UPTA01001387-UPTA01001387.1-activated-sludge-metagenome-genome-assembly--contig:-NODE-1387-length-26960-cov-33.132986_pt1 | contig 26960 bp, 22 predicted proteins | sample MGYA00238184_ERZ773361 | MGnify/ENA primary metagenome ERZ773361 (study PRJEB29100, sample SAMN05720205) | activated sludge metagenome | isolation source: anaerobic digester from wastewater... | reverse complement strand
ATGTCCCATGCGCCGAAAAGCCCGCTGGATGCTTTGATGAATGGCGCTGCAAAAATATCTTGAAAGACCGGCGCAAAGTCATGAACAAAACAACCAAGCCTGTTGAAATTGACATGAACCCCGAATTCCAGCGGGCAATTACGCTCATGGAAGGAACGCAAAACCATGTTCTGATTACCGGGCGGGCCGGCACTGGAAAATCAACTCTTCTTTCATATTTCCGCGATTCCACAAAGAAAAAAGCGGTTATTCTGGCGCCGACGGGCGTGGCGGCGGTCAATATCGAAGGTCAAACCATTCATTCTTTTTTTCATTTCAAACCAAATGTAACGCCCGCAGCCATTAAACGAAAAAAGAAAGCCGATAAGGACCGGCCGACGCTTTATAAAAAATTGACTACAATTGTCATTGACGAAGTGTCAATGGTGCGGGCCGATCTGCTCGACTGTATCGACAAATTTTTACGATTCAACGGTCCCGACGAAAAACTGCCTTTTGGCGGCGTGCAGATGATTTTCATCGGCGATTTGTATCAGTTGCCGCCTGTGGTTTCGTCGGCGGAACGCGATATTTTTAAAAGCCATTATCCAACACCGTATTTTTTCAGTGCAAAGGTATTCAGTCAGATAACGGTCGAATACGTTGAACTGGAAAAAGTCTATCGCCAGAAAGATGATGAGTTTGTCCGACTGCTCAACACGATCCGCAACCGCTCCGTAACGGATGATGATCTGACCCTGTTCAATCAGCGCTGTAATCCGCTTTTTGAAGCACCTGCGGAAACCTTCTATATTTATTTGACCAGCACCAACGCTTTAGCTGACGCGGTGAATGAAAAGCGCCTGACGGAGCTGCCCGGCAAACTCTGGAAAGCCAAAGGCCAAATCGAAGGAGATTTCGGCAGAGAATACCTGCCGACGGCCGTGGAGTTAAAGCTGAAAAAAGGCGCGCAAATTATGCTGCTCAACAATGATGCTTACGGGCAGTGGATCAACGGCACGATCGGCAAAATCCGCAAATTTGAGCGCGATGACGAAGGCGAAGAGGTAATCGTGGCAGATTTGGACAATGGGGACACAGCGCGTATTTCTCCCTATACCTGGAAAATCTATCGGTTTTTTCTGAAGAATAACGAATTGGCCTCTGAAGAAGTCGGATCTTTCCGACAGTATCCGGTGCGACTGGCTTTTGCGGTTACGATTCACAAAAGCCAGGGAAAAACCTTTGAAAACGTAGTAATCGATGTGGGATCGGGCACATTTGCACACGGCCAGATGTATGTGGCGCTCTCACGCTGCACCACGCTGGACGGGATTGTGCTCAAACAGCCGCTGAAAAAAAATTCGATTTTGATGGACTGGCAGGTGGTAAAATTTCTCACCGGCATGCAATATGCGCAGGCCGCCAGAAAGTTCAGTCGCGACGACAAAATGAAAATGATCGAAATCGCCATTCAGGAAGAGAAAAATCTTGAAATTCTCTATCTGAAAAGTCAGGACGAAAAATGCCGCCGCACTGTACGCCCGCTTTTTATGGGGAACATGGAATACAAAGGTTACCCCTATCTTGGCATGGAGGCTTTCTGTCTGGAACGCCGGGAAAAGCGCATTTTTAACGTGGATAAGATTCTGGAAATCGCCAAACCGGCCCAAACACCCTAAAAAAACAATGAATCAATTCTGTTACGGGCCTGAACCCCCGCACTATGGAGGATTGGACGGCAGACCAGCATTACCATAATCTCATGTCCGTATTTCCATACGGGTTGAACAGAATTGGGCTGGGCCAGACCAGGCAAAGTGGCTTTATCTGCCGGACATAACCTTCTTTATGCCAGGAGGCATCAATGCTGTAATGGCGCTTGCCGTCCGAATGGGCAAATTCGTAAAGCGCAACAGGTCGAACGGGAGGAATATCAATAATATCAAGACCTTTCATTTTTTGGACTTCAGAGACCGCCAAGACGGTGGAAGAGTCTTTTTCCGCGCTTCTTTCTTTTTGCTCTTCTTTCCGTGGCACCGGGGCAGGATATTGATCATCGGCAGGCAGAGCATAAAAAACTTTCCTGCCGTTTTTCACGGATTCCGTCGTCAGACGAATGCCATTTTCATCCTGAATTTGATAAACAGCGATAGTTCCCGGTGCAAATCGGTCAAAGGCAAACCAGGCCAGATCAAGTTTTGACCGTTTAATATCCCGCCTGGTTCCATATCCACCCAATCCGCTTTTGTCCTGATAAACAGGCACAGGTAAAAATAAGCGGACATCGTCCAGCTCCAGCTGATAAACCATAATGTTATAGTCGTGACGGGGAACGGCTGTTTTCATTTCGCCAAAAAAGGCGGAAAAAGAACCCTTGATGTAAATCGTTCGTCCCGCGTTTTTTTCAAATTCCGGAATCGGCGCAGGCAGATAGTAGGAACTATCCTGATCCTTCCACTTGTGGGTAATAATTTTTTTTGCATAAACCCAGGGGCCCTGAGGCGTGTCCGCTTCGCTGTACCAGATCTCTCCCGCAAGTGTCTCGCCAAAAAGCTGGGCAAAGATGCTGATCCAACGTTTGCGATAGGAATTCCAGTAAACCGACCCCTGATGGGGAATCACGGACTTTCCGGTGTCGATGTCATAAAGCGAATACCAGCGTTCTTCGTTCTTCATCAGGCCATCTTTGACCAGGCGATTCATCTGCATAAAAGCGACAGGTGAGGTATTTTTTTTCCATCCCCAGCGTAATTGTCCATTCGGGTCCCGGTCAAGCTGCGAGGCGGAACCGTCAAACCGAAGCCCCTCTTTGAGACAGGTAAAGGCTTCCCGCATACCCAGATTACTCTGGAGTTCATAGTCCGCCGGATACCGGATGTCGGGAAAAGGACCCGGCGCATAAAAATACTCCTTTCCCTTTATTGTGTGACGAAACAGAGCAGATCCTCCATCGTGGCCGGCAAATGCAGGATGATCGGCATATTGGGCAACTTGATCGAAAAATCCTGTCTTTTCGTTGTATTCCAGAAGCCCTCTCTCTTGAGGTTCCATGGCGGCATTGACCCGAATGTATTCTGTCAGGAAATGCTCCCTGCCTTCTTTATCCAGGGCCACTCTTGGCCTGGAGTACCAGTCGGCCTTGCCTCCCTCAAACTTCTTGTTGATCACCGATCGAATATCGCCGTCTTTGTTGCGCAGGTAGCGCAGGATTACCCCTTGATCCGGGTCGAGGCCTCCTTTTTCCGGCAAATCCGAAATGGCGGAAACACTTTGATAAATCCCCAGAGGAAAGCGTGCAATAGAGGTGTCTCCCCAAAGCCAGTGGCATCGTCCCTGAAAGAGCACCATGTCTCCGCCATCCTGTCCCATGACGGGGACCTTGCCTGGTTCCGGAATAGGCGGCACCTTATCCCCCAACAGAATACTGTCGCGATACATGCCGGAACCGGTCATGCGGTACAGACGCTTGGCAAGATTGATACGCCTCATGGTAATGGTGGCACTGCCTCCCGGCTCGACATTGAGAGCAACCCCTGGAATTCCCATGGATTCCGATTCGCAAACATAGCCGTGGGTTTCTACCGTGAACCAGACTTTCTGATGGATCAAATCCGGTTCATGAAACGCGACGACGCCATTATTGTCGGTCCAGTATTGTACACGGCTGACCGTCTGGAGCCTGACAGCCGGAATGCCACGCCCCGTTTCCCGATCAATAACCGTAATGCGGAAATATGGAGATTGTGCGGCGGATAATGGAGACCACAAAAACGATGTCGCCAGAATCAGGCAAAAAAACAGGATGACCATGAAAGGCGTGCGTATGAAGGTCATGGTTTTCTCCTTGAAGTGAAAAGGAATGTTACGGCAAGTTCTGTAATTTACCGTGAATCCGTTTCAGACGATGTTCGAGAGCGTTTTTCTGATCAATGGAAAAAGCATTTTCACCGCCCAGCGCTTTTTCAATCACATCCTTAACCCGGCGATAATTCCGGTCATGGTGCTCCAAATACTTGGCCCATTCCGATACCGCATAATATTCAACAGGTTCGCAAGCAGACATCTGTTCCCAAAGATGCGCCGCTTCCGCTATTCTTCCGGTTCGCTTGTATAACTGCGCAAGCTTTTTTTTCGATGGAGAAGAAAAATCCGAACAGGAATGGCTCTGGAAGCCGTCTAGTATTTTTTCCGCGCCTTTTGGGTGATTGCGTTGCAGGAAAAGACGCGCCGCCGCCAGATAATCATCCATATGGTGAAACAGGTCGGCCTGTGCATTCAATATTTCAATCAGATGCGCGGTAAGCGTGGCCATCGATAGGACATCCAGACGATTGTGTTCAAAGATGTCGGCAAGCAGGCGGGGATCCCGTCTTCTTAACCAGTCAAAATAGCGCTGGGGAATTTCCCATCCGGGAATATCGCCTTCCCGGCGGACACCCAGAATATCCGATTCCAGCGTAGCCAGGCGACAGTTTTCCAGACGATGTCCAAGAAGGCGGCGCGACGGATGCAGCAAGTCCAAATGAGGTAAGATCTCAATATCACTGATAATTCTATTCATGATAAACCGTGTCGCCAACAGATTGACATCAAAAGCCTTGCCGTTGAAAGTCACAAGAAACTTTTTGCACGCAGCAATTTCTTTCAGATAGGCCAACGCTGCTTTCTCTTCGCTAAAATCGCGCGCCAGAATCTGACGAACCTGAAAATGTCCCTCCTCAAACCAGCCCAGACCGATTAAAAAGGCCATCGTGCCCGTACCGCCGGAAAGTCCCGTAGTTTCCGTATCCAAAAAAAGGGCGTCCTTCGGTAAGTAATCGCCCAGAACAGGATTATTGGCCAGCATGCCCGCCGCCGTCATATCAAATTCAGACACCTCGTAAAGATTCCGGTGGCCGTGGCGACTTGCGCCACGCACCGCATCGCTGAGCAGAAAAAATGATCCATGTTCGTTTATGATTTCCTCGCCGCTCAGAATTTCAGAAAGCCCGCGATTGCCACGTGTTCGTTTTTCATCTTGCATAGCCCTGCTTCGCGCCGCTCGGACATCGATATTGTCCATACGACGGCGCAGATCATCAATTCTGGCCTGTTTTTCCGAAGAGGCAGACGCAGGTTCCAGTTTGCCGGTGATCTTTGACGCATCGGTTTCGCCAGTCAGGCGTTTTAATTTATCAATCGATTTCATGCTTCACCCTCTTGCCTTGCATCACCCAACAATACCGTAATCATTTAAAATTTGTCCATCACCCATTCCCCAGGGTGTATTCATCGATTGTCCGCAACTTCTCGATGATAAATTGACGCACCATTTGCGCCGTTTCCTCCGCCGTTAAACCGGCAAATGCCGAATAGGGTATTTCTTCATAGATTTTTATGTAAATTTTCTGCAAACCGGTAAAATTCATGCTGTACTTGGGCAGGGCCTTGTTCGTCCCACTGACGACAACCGGCAAAATCGGAACTTTCTTCTTCAATGCCAATTCAAACGCGCCAAGTTTAAAGTCTTTCACTTTTCCATCTGGAGAGCGTGTGCCTTCCGGAAACATAAAAATGGAACTTCCCTCATCCAGATGCATCTCACATTCTTTCAGCATTCTGGCAATGCTTTCCTTATCGCCCCGTTTCAGTTTTATGTAACGGTTCAGCGTCATATTCCAGCCGATCAGCGGCACGCTGAACATCTCTACCTTGGATACCCATTTATAATGAAAAAAAAGACGGAAAGCGACCAGAATGTCCAGTTGCGACTGATGATTGGAAACGACCACATAGGTTGCATCTTTACGGACATTGTCGCGGCCTTCAACCCGAATCCGCCAGGCCGGCATCGTCCATGTATAAAATGATCCCCAGAAACAGGTAAATAAATGCAAGAATCGCAGACGCCGGTCAAAAGGGTAAGTAACGAAGCGTATCATCAGAGCCATTAAATAAAACGGAATGGACGTCAAAGCGATAAAGACCAAAAAGAGAATACTTACAATACGATTCAGCATGCCAAACCCCACCGGTATCATAAAGTGAAGGTGGATTATAAAAAAGAAGCATCCGGCCTGTCAATCGGATTCTCGGATGTCATTCAATAGAGCATGCAGAAGAGCCAAAGAAGGTGTTCGTCACCCCGAAATCAACAGCAAAGTATTATTTTAAATGAATTGCAGATTCCTGCAATATTCTGTCAAATCCATCCCAGCGAAACGAAAATCGCAAACGAGGCAATAACCAACGCAAGCATGGTGCCGACGACAGCAATCTGTTTCTTTCTGGATTCCATATCATATACGGCATAAGCAATCATGAAAAATGGCCAGTAGCCGATGATGAAGATTAACCAGGGGAACGACGGTTTCCACCACCAGTAATTCCAGCGGAGCGCACCGATCAGATTCAGTATGATTTCGATTATGACGCAGAGCCATGCAAAAACGAATGCAGATGCGATGCGATTGTTGATCTTGCCGAATACCAGTTTTTCCTTGTCTTGGGGAAGCAATTTGGTGCTTGCAAGGCCCAGCAGAAGAAACATGAATATAATCTCGATATTCCAGCCCATGAGCGGTTCATAGGCTGTTGGATAACCGCATTGCCATACTGCCGCATATTTTCCCGTCGCCGTATGGAAAAGACCATTCCATATTTCATTAAACGCATCCATCAGAAAAAAGGCAAGACCGGCAAGAACGCCTGAATAGTTCTTTTTCCTCAATTCATCAACGTACGCATTGACGACAATGATGAACAGGGGAATTACGTACCATTTAAATTGCGTCGGATCACGCAGTATCCGGGTCGCATATTCCGTTCCATCACCGCTTCCATGGTATGAGGTAAACAGAGGGATGAGCCAGACAATAACATAAGTGAGAGCAATAATCGCCCACACAAACAGGGATTGTTTCCTCCGGGTTGAGCCTGGTGAATACAACATAAATCCTCCTTTATTTACTCGTAAAAATGATCTTCCTACGGATAGAAAGAGTATATGCCCGGATCGTTGATGACGATTTTGAGCATATCTTCATCGCGACTGAGGTATTCGTATGATTTTCTGCACGCAAGAACAAGACGATCAACAACATCGTTGGCATCGATAATCGATTCTAAAACATTCTGCTGCCACCGTTTGAGCCCATAAGCTACCGTTTGATCGTAAAGGTCTCGCTTGTCTTTTACATACAGGTAAATATTTCCTTTCGTCATGCCGAGTTCATTCGCAATATCTTCAACTGTCGTTTTGCGGTAACCAAAACGGGCGAAAATTTTGAGAGAGGTTTCAAATATCTTTTCGGTTTTTTCCTGCCTGCTCATTTTTTACCCCGGGATTTCTTTCGCATATTTACTTTACTTTGCACCGACAGCACCTTTTCGCAAACCTGAATGCAAGCAGATAGTTATTTCAGACCGGGAACCATTCGTCACGATGATTTGACCTCAGCGGACAGGTATCGGTCCGTTCCGACTGCATTTGCGGCTCATCTGTCTTCTAAAACCAGATCAATGATCTTCGGCACGATTTCCTTTGCGGATTTACCCACTTCCAGCGGCGGACCGACGCACGAAGGACAACCGTAGGCACAGGAGCATTTTTCAATCAGGTTTTTCGCGGCCGAAAGCAGATGGGCATGTTCGCGGTAGAGCAACTCGGAAAATCCAATGCCGCCAGGGTAGGAATCAAAGATAAAAATGGTCGGGTCGAATTCATCAATACGCATATTGCTGATATTCGACGTCATTTCTGGTCGTCCATGATGAAAGGAGGTAATGACGCGCCCCGTTTTCCCCTGACTGACAAACCATTCTCCGCTTTTGTCCCCCAGCGACCGGTCGATGTCATGCATGTCCGCCATCAGGAACATGGCCGATAAATGCTGCAGCGTATAGGCCAGCGCGGACAAGCCATCGATAATTTCCGCAGGCGTGAATTCGAGCCTTTGCAGGCAGTCACGGGGAATGGTAAACCAGTAACTGGTTGTGTGCATGTCCTTTTCCGGCAGGTTCACATCCCCGTAACCCAGATTTTCCGAGGTGTAGAATTTAATTTTTTTAAAACCCACCACCTTGCGCACGACCTGGACTTCACCGTGCTCAACAATGGCTCCGCCCGCCCGCAGATTGTCGAAGGAATCGATCACCCGCACATTGCTATAGGTCATGGCATCCGTGTAGTAGTCTGTGTCCACCTTGCGGACATAGGCTTTCTTGCGCGTGAGATCAAGTTTGTCCACATGGTACTGTTGGGAAGCCATCATGTAGATGGCTTCGTCGTGAACGGCGGTGAAAGCGCTGTCCCAATCGACTTCGGCAATCACCCGGTGGTTTCCTGCATCTGTGGTATCGACAACAACAACATTTTCCGGATTGATGGCGCGCAGGCTCACCTCATCCGCAGGATAGCTTTCCGCCGCCCAGTGCCAGCGATCGTTTGTCCGGTGCAAGACGCCCTTTTCCTCCAGGTATTGCAAAAATTCCTCCAAGTTTTCGCCGCCGAATTTTTCCCCCTTTTCAAAAGGCAGTTCAAACGCCGCGCTCTTGATGTGATGCAGAAGAATCAGCAAATTGTCGGGATTAATGCGGCAGTGTTCGGGCGAAAGCGCAAAAAAGTAATCGGGATTTTCCATGAGAAACTGATCCAGGGGATTGCTGCGGGCAATCAAGATTGCCAGGGAGCGTCCCGTACGACGGCCGGCTCGCCCCGCCTGCTGCCAGGTACTGGCAATCGAGCCGGGATAACCGGCCATGATGCAGGCCTCCAGATTGCCAATGTCGATGCCCAGTTCCAGGGCATTGGTACTGATAACGCCCATGACATCGCGTGTGCGCAGGCCGTTTTCGATTTCGCGGCGCAGGTTCGGCAAATAGCCGCCGCGGTAGCCGGTGACAAAGTGATCGTCTTGCGGTTTGGATTTGACGAATTTGTCCTTGAGATACTTGGTCAGGACTTCCACATTCAGGCGGCTGGTGGCAAAGACGATGGTCTGAATATGATTGTCGATGAGATCGGCGGCAATTTTGCGCGCGGGCGTCATGGCGCTTTGCCTTATGCCCAGCTCGCGGTTGACCAGAGGCGGATTATACAGAACAAACGTTTTGGCGGCAGATGGAGCCCCGCTTTTGTCCAGAAGAGCTACCGGGCGCTCCAGAATCCTTTCCGCGTGTTCGCGAGGATTGGCCACCGTTGCCGAACAGCAGATAAAAACAGGATTGGCGCCGTAGAAACGGCAGATCCGGACGAGGCGACGGATGACATTGGCAAAATGCGAGCCGAAGATGCCGCGGTAAACATGCAATTCGTCGATGACCACAAATTTTAAATTTACAAACAGTTTCTGCCATTTGGTGTGATGCGGTAAAATGCCCGCGTGCAGCATATCGGGATTGGTGACGACAATATGTCCCTGCTTGCGGATGGCCTGTCGGGCATCATCGGGCGTATCGCCATCGTAGGTAAAGGTTTTTATTTCGGCCTGCAAATCCGTAATCAGACTGTGGGCTTCGTGCATCTGATCCTGGGCCAGCGCTTTTGTCGGAAACAAATACAGAGCGCGTGTTTCCGGCTCATCCAGAATGCTTTGCAAAACCGGCAGATTGTAGCACAGGGTCTTGCCGCTGGCCGTGGGTGTCACCAGCACAACATCCTGACCGTTGCGGATAAAGCGCACCGCCTGCGCCTGATGCTTGTAGAGCCTGTCTATCCCTCGCCTGACCAGCACATCACGCAGGCGCGGACAGATACAGGACGGATAATCTTCCCATTCTCCTGATTTTGCAGGAATTTCTACAATAGCCGCCGCATGGGACGTAAAGCCTTTGTTTTTCTTTACGCGGGCTGTCCATTCCTCCAGGGTAAGTTTGGCCATAAGGATCCTCTTCTTCTTTTTCAGAATGCGCATTATAAAGAAATATTCAAATATCACAACAGCGAATCGCAAAAAGGGATTGCAATAATTATATTGATGATTTAACAAGATCCCCGTTCATAGATGTCAATAAATTCATTAGCTGTTTTCCGGTCAGGAGGGAATGGACATGTCACTTTTCATTGTCGATCAGAAAAAATGCAAGCGTGACGGGATTTGCGCAGCGGTTTGTCCCGGACAGATTATTCTTCAATCCGACAAAAAAGCCTTTCCATCCCTTTTGGAACACGGCGAAGAATTCTGTATCAACTGCGGTCACTGTGTGGCCGCCTGTCCTCACGGGGCCATAACGCTGGCTGCCATGCCGCTTCCCGATTGCCCGCCCATTGAAAAAGACCTTCTTCCCGAAGCCGGCACGGTAAAGCAGCTTCTGCTGTCCCGGCGCTCGATTCGCCGGTATAAAAACAGACCCGTCCCCCGTAAACTTCTTGAAGAACTTCTGGATACAGCTCGCTACGCGCCAACCGGAAGCAATAAGCAGCAGATTCATTGGACAATTTTTTCCGGGCCGGATGACATCCGCAAACTGGCCCAGATGGTCATTGACTTCATGAATAGGATGATTCCCGTGATAACGGATGATGCGGTCGTCAAACGCTTCCGGCGCATTGTCTCAGCCTGGGATAACGGCCGGGACCGCATTTTGCGGGATGCTCCGCACCTGTTTGTTGCGCACAGTCCCTCCGACCTGTCTTTTCCGGCAGCCGACTGCGCCATTGCCCTGACGTATCTGGAAATCTATGCCCATGCCAGGGGGTTGGGAACCTGCTGGGCCGGTTATTTTACGGCGGCGGCAGGACTGCACGAACCGCTCATTAAAACATTGGCCTTGCCCGCGGGTCATCGGTGTTTTGGAGCGGTGATGCTGGGATACCCGCAATACAGCTATCACCGGATTCCCGGACGCAATGAACCACAGGTCACATGGCGTTGATTTTCCGGAATAATTCAGCGAAGGAGAAAAAGAACATGGGAAATTATGTCAACAGCAATCTAATCAGGGACGAATATGTGGTATATGAAACAAAACTTCACTGGATTACCTTTTTGACGTTGAAAGGGCTCCTGACCTTATTCATTGCTCCGCTCATTGCCTACTGGACAAGCGAGTTTGCCATTACCAACAAGCGCGTCATCATAAAAACCGGCTTTATTTCGCGCAACACGTTCGAAATGAACCTCTCCAAAATCGAATCCATCAACGTCAACCAAAGCATCCTTGCACGTATCCTCGGATACGGTACGATTATGATCATGGGCACAGGCAGCACAAGGGAACCGTTTGAAAACATCAAGGATCCCATGACCTTCCGTAAAATCTTTCTGGAACAGCAGGGTTAGAAACCATGATCACCAAGCAAGAAATCGCAGAAAAAGCCAGACAACTGGGCTTTGCGGACATCGGATTCACAGATGCATCACCATTTGTCTCTCAAAAAGACTATTTGCTGGCGCATCAGGAAGAATACGGTTGGGCGGAACAGCTGGGATTGAACCTACTTGCCGGAACCGATCCACAAACCATACTTCCCGGGGCAAAATCAATTATCGTTTTGCTCTCTTCCTATTTTGAAGAAGCGTTCCCCCTGCAGATCGAGAGATATTTCGGCCGCTGCTACCTGGACGACGATCGGATCACCAAAGATGGTATGGCCTTGAAAATAAAAGACTTTCGCCGGTTTTTAAAAAACGGTGGTACTGAATCAAAGGTCCCCTTCAATCTGCCGCATCGGCTGGCTGCGGCTCGCGCCGGTCTGGGTACCTTCGGGAAAAACAGCCTCTTCTATGCAACCCGCACGGCACGGGGAAGCTCGTTTGTTTTGCCGGTCGCGCTGGTGGTGGATACGGAACTGGAGCCCGATCCATCAACAGTACGCATTGGCTGCCCGGACTGGTGCCGGAATGCCTGCATCGCTGCCTGTCCGACACGCGCTCTTCTGGGCGGAGGACGGATTGATCCGTCAAAATGCGTTTCCTTTTTATCCTATTACGGCGATGGGCTGACGCCGCCCGAACTTCGCGAACCGATGGGCCTGTATGTCTATGGCTGCGACCGCTGCCAGAATGTATGCCCCCGCAATGCCGCCTGGATGACGGAAGTCAAACCGATCAATCCCCGTGTGGCGGCCAAAACCCCGGACTTCGCTCTGCCGAACCTGCTGCACATGGACAGGGATTATTTTTTAAAGAAAATCTGGCCACACATGTTTTACATGTCCCCCGACGACCTGTGGCGATGGCAGATGAATGCCGCACGCGCCATGGGCAATAGTCTGAACCGGGATTACATTCCCCATCTGCAACGCTCTTTGCGGGAGAATCCCGACGCCCGAGTTCAGGAAATGTGCGCCTGGGCGCTGAACCGCATAGGCGCCGACAAGGCATGATGCGTCAAGCTTTGCAGGCATGAATGCGCTCATTGTCCTTCGGTCTGATCTTTCACCTCCTGCTGCTCTCCACCCAGTCTCGCAATGACACAGTTGCTTTCAGTCACAGGCTGGCGAGGGCTTGCCTGAAGAGGACTTCCACCTCTCTGTCCATATTCGATCTTGGGCGCACTAGCTCGTAGCTTTAGCTGCAAATTTTTAGCGGACATAAATGTCCGCACTACGGTCATGATTACCGCATCACCGAGAGCTTTGTAAAATCACATAAAATGGACCGGGACGTCATTCCCGCGAAAGCGGGAATCCAGTAATATCAATGATTTTCTGGATTCCCTTTTTCAAGGGAATGACAGCAAGATGATTCTTTCAAAGGTTTCACCGCATCACCATCACGTAGAACATAGCTTTAGCTGCGTCTTAGCGGACCTGAAGGTTGACGCTACGTAAAAAAAAAGCGGCGGGCAGGGCTCGCACCCCGCAACCGGAAAATGATCAAATCAGCTAATAACCAAATAATCTATTTGCCCGACCGCACCGGCAAGGCCCGGAGCCTGTAGGCGTTGGACTGGGGACTCCAGCCCCGGTCGTCACGGTCGAAAAGGCAGAAAGCGGCCTCGGAACCGCGCGTTTCGGACGCCCAGACGTCTCTTCTGGTTATTTCTATTAAATCCGTGACATGATAGTAATAGCGGTTTCTCTTATTTTTGTCATACAAGCCCGCCAGCTCGTCTAGCGTCGGCATTCGCCAGTCCGAATAACCGCCTCCCCGGTAATTCTCACAGTAGCTTTTCGCGTTTTGCCAGTTAATGTCCGCGCCGTTGTCTTTTGCCGCCCACATCAGGTTGGTCCGGGTATCCAGAACCATCCCGTCTTTCAAGTCCAGAAAACGATCATGCATTTGAAGAACATTTCCTGTTTTTCTATCCAGCATTGTCCCTTCAGCTAAAGCAATGAAACGCCCGTGAACCGGATAAACGGTTCCTGTTTTTCTATCCACCATGTTTCCCTGACCCAAATCAATGAAACGCCCGCTGATCTGATAAACCGACCCCGTCTGGGCATCAAGCATAGCGCTGCTGTCCACATCCATGAAGCGTTTATCGCTCATAGACTTATTGATGAACCAACCTTGCTTATAAGTAAACCTGTCGCTGTCAGCATCATTGGCTAATGCAACCCCTCTGATTTGGCCGCTTCCGGCTTGCGCCGTTACTACTGGCCGGACCATGCCGCTTTCCCATTCCTGCTTGAACTTGCGGGCTTCTTCCCTGGGCAGGGGGATCATGCCGTTCACCGCCACCAGAACGTCGCCCGGCTTACGCATTGCGCTGACCTGCGTCTTTTTGCCCTTCTTGCCCTTAACGGTTTCGGTGACAGTTTTGTTTTTCAAACGAACGGGAAATCTCTGTTTCTCCACGTCATACGTTCCCAACTCCACAACAAGGTCGTCGGGGTTGAGGGGATATTCCTTTTCGGCCAGCATTTTCATGGAGCTTCGCAAATCCGCCGTTTGCGCAGACTGCTCATCGCTGATTCTTCTTTCCAGATCGTTTAATTCCTTTTCTTTAGCGCGTTCCAGTTCGGTAATCCGCTCTTCGTATCCGGCTTTTCTCTTGGCGGCTCTGGCCCGGTATTCGCTTGCGGTTTCAAATTCATCCTTGATGAGCGGTTTGAGGTTCCTCAGTGTTTGCCGCACGCCGCTGATCTCGCTGTCGTATCGTCCGGAAATGCGTTTTCTGCCGTCGCTTAGCTCCTTGCCAAAGGCGCTTTCGATTTCATCAATGCGCCGGTTGAGGCTTTTAATTTCCGCAACGGCCGCGTCAATGTTGTCCGTTTCCGAAACGGTTGCGGCGGCTTTTTTCCTGCGCTCCACTTCCGCCTTCAAACGGGCCACGCGCTGGGCTTCTTCCCGGCCTGCCTGACTCAGCTCCAGTTCTTTTTGTTTTTGCTCTTCGGCAAAGCGGGCGTTTTCTTCCCGAATCTTTTCAGCTCTGGCTTCTTCCTCCTGAAGTTGCTGTTGTCTCAATTGCTCGGCTTTGAGTCTGGCTTCGGCGGCGCGGCGCTGCTCCGCCGCTTCCCGGCGTTTGCGCTCATTGTGGGCTTTCTTCGCCGTTTCCTCCATTTGATCGACGCGTTTGAGTTCTTCCTGTAGCTTTGCGATTTCGGCCTTGCTGTCTTCAATCTTTTTCTCGATTTTCGGGATGAAGACAAAATCGCCGCTGCCGTAAAACGTCCCGAATCCCGGGGTCTGTTTGTGGTGGCGGGCCAGGGCGTCGCTGTAAACCTTTTCCCGGATGATGGCCTGAATCTCGTTGGCGGTGATAAAGTCGCCCCTTTCCTCCAATATCTGAATCAGCCTGCCGGTAAACACGGAATGGCCCTTGCGGCCGCCGTCCAGAACTTCCTCGCCCTTCCCGCCCGCCGTGAGCACCTGGCGCACCGGCTCTTTGGTGATTTCCCGGAGGTAGGCAAGGTCCCGCCGGGATTCCTTATCCACAGTCCGCGTGGCGGCAAGGAGCCCGCCGTAACAGGCGTCCATGATGTAAAACACATGCTTGGCCGGGATTTTCCGGGAGATGTCTTCCTTGAGGGTGGTCATGGAAATGTTGGTGTAAAGCTTTTGCGGAATACCGTTGTGGGGAATCAGGTAACCGATATTCCCTGTGCGGGTTTTCTCCTGATCGCCGTGGCCGGCCCAGAAAACCAGCAGCGCATCTTCTTCAGACATCTCGGCGGGCAGGTCATCCATAAAGACACGGAGGATATTTTCCCGCGTAGCTTCTTCATTATAGAGGGTAATGATTTTATCGAAGGAATAACGGCTGCGCAGCAGGTCTTCCACGGCTTTGGCGTCTCTGACGGCGTAGCGGAGCTGGCGGTCGTGGGGCAGGTTCTTGTAGGCATCAATGCCGATGATGACGGCGTAACTTTTGTTGTAGAGCTTGACAATGCCCGACTGGCCGCTGGCCTTGTCTTTGGCGACTACTTGCAGGCCCCGGGTTTGTTCGGCCCGCGCCGCGCCTGCCGCCAGCAGAAAACACAGAACTATCCCGATCAGGAAAAACCGCTTGTTCATTTTCTTGCCTCCTGGTTTGTTCGATTGGAAACGGCAAAAGCATAAAAAAAAGCCGTCTTGTATGTCAATGAAATATTTGCGAATTCTCGTTGGAAATTCATCTTTTCTCACCCTTGGGGAGCAGGGTCCATTTATTTTAGGATATGATGGAAAATACAATAAAGTTCTGCTATGAAAACGTCACACAAGAAAAAATTAAATACAGTGAGAAAAAAATGGCACAAGAGGATTTAAACAAACTCAAAATTGACAAATCCGTCAAAAAAAGTGTCACGACCGGACGAAAGAAAAATATCTATATTATCATGGCCTTGATTGTTGCGATCCTCATCAGCGCCACGCTTTACCGGCTGGGTGTGATCGGTCCGGTAAGCCAGGTGGACATCACAACCGTTTCGCTGGTTTATCCCTCGCAATCCCTGTCCGTCCTGAATGCCAGCGGTTATATCGTGGCCCAGCGCAAGGCGGCCGTTGCCTCCAAGATGACCGGACGCCTGACGGCCTTAATGGTTGAAGAAGGCAGTCGGGTTAAAAAAGGACAAATTCTGGCAAAAATGGAAAACGCCGACGTTGCCGCCATCAAGCGTCAGGTCACCGCCAATCTGGCCAATGCCCAGGCAATGCTGCAACAGGCAATCGTAGAGCGGGATAACCTCAAACAGGAACATGACCGCTATCAAAAGCTGAGCACCGGCGGCTACATTTCCCAATCGGATTACGACCTGATCCACACCCGCTATCTACGTTCTGAGGAAACGGTGAAAGCAGCGCAGGCGTCCGTCGCATCAGTTACTGCCGGACTTTCCGGCGCCGAGGCCAATATGGAATACACCCTGATCCGGGCACCATTTGACGGCGTTGTTCTGACCAAAAACGCGGATGAGGGAGACATTGTCACACCGCTGGGAGCGTCATCCACGTCCAAAGCCGCCGTGGTTACCCTGGCGGATATGGATTCCCTGCAAGTTGAAGTTGATGTATCCGAAACCAGCATTATGCTGATTAAGGTCGGGCAGCCCTGTGATATTCAGCTTGACGCCCTGTCGGATAAGCGCTTCCGCGGCGAGGTTCACGCCATTGTGCCAACCGTGGATCGCTCCAAGGCAACCGTTCTGGTAAAAGTGCGCTTTCGGGACCGCGACCCCCGGATGCTGCCGGATATGAGCGCTAAGGTGTCTTTTCTCTCCCGTGAACTTCAAGCCGACGAGTTGAAACCCCGGCTTGCCGTCAATCAATCAGCCCTGGTCCGCCTAAAAAACAAAAATATCGTCTATCTGATTCAGGAAAATAAACTGCGCGAGATGTCCGTTTCCACCGGCATTAAATTGGGAGACATGCAGGAAATCACGAAAGGTTTGAAGCCGGGAGACCGCGTGGTCATCAATCCAGCGGGGTTGAAAGACGGGGCGAGAATCAAAGTAGCGGAACGATAGAAGAAAATCATGACCGAATCCCCAAAAAACATCGTGGAAATCAAAAATCTTTACAAGTCCTATCATCGGGAAAGCCTGGTGGTGCCGGTGCTTTACGATATTACCTTTGACATTGCCGAAGGGGAATTTCTTTCCCTGATGGGGCCGTCCGGTTCCGGCAAGACAACGCTTCTTAACCTGATTGCGGGCATTGACAAGGCAGATCAAGGGATGATCCGCATCGGCGACATTGACATTACAAATTTGTCCGAGACGGAACTGGCCGCCTGGCGGGCCAACTCCGTCGGTTTCATCTTCCAGTTTTACAATCTGATTCCCGTGCTGAAAGCCGTGGAAAACGTCGAGTTGCCGCTGCATCTGACCACCCTGTCTAAAAGAGGCCGCCGCGAGCATGCCGAAATGGCGCTGGCCATGGTGGGACTGGGTCATCGCATGGACCACTATCCCAGTGAAATGTCCGGTGGCGAACAGCAGCGCGTGGCCATTGCCCGCGCCATCGTCACCGATCCGACCATTCTGGTGGCCGACGAACCGACAGGCGATCTGGACCGCGCCTCCGCTGAGGAAATTCTTGCCATGATGGAACGGCTCAATCGGGATATGGGCAAAACCATTATCATGGTCACGCATGATCCACGCGCCGCAGAGCGCGCCGGCGTGAGGCGTCATCTGGAAAAGGGGTATCTCAACCATGATGCTGCTCAAAATCCTCTTTAGAAACGCCTTCCATCACAAGCTGCGTAGTTCGCTCACCATCCTGGGGATTGCGGTGGCCATTCTGGCTTTTGGTTTGCTGCGCACAGTCATCAGCTCCTTTTACGCGGGTGTGGACGCGGCTTCCACCACGCGCCTGATCACCCGCAACGCCATTTCCATTATCTTTCCTCTCCCCATCTCTTACGCGGACAAGATCCGGCAGATCGAAGGCGTCAAGATGGTTTCTTACGGCAACTGGTTTGGCGGCGTTTACATTGAACAGAAGAACTTTTTCCCAAATTTCTGCGTGGAGCCTCAGTCCTACTTTGCCTTGTATCCCGAACTGGTTCTGGATGCGGGCCAGAAAAAAGCGTTTCTTAACGATCGCAAGGGTTGTGTCGTCGGCAGGAAGCTGGCGAAGAAATACGGATGGAAAATCGGCGATACCATCACGCTCAAGGGACTCATTTATCCCGGCAACTGGGATTTCGTGCTGAGATCCATTTATACAGGACGCGATCAAACGGTGGATGAAACGCAGTTTTTTTTCCACTGGAAATATCTCAACGAAGCAACGAAAAAACTTATGCCCGGACTGGCCGACAAGGTCGGCTTTTACATGATCGGCGTAATCCGGCCGGACGTCGCGGCGGACACGGCCGTACGGATTGACAAAGCGTTTCAGAATTCCCTGGCGGAAACCCTGACGGAAACGGAAAAGGCCTTTAACCTGGGATTCATCGCCATGAGCGGCGCCCTGGTCACGGCCATTCAGATGGTGTCGCTTATTGTCATCTTTATCATTATCGCGGTGGTCGCCAATACCATGGCCATGACCACCCGGGAGCGCACGGGTGACTACGCGATCATGAAAACCCTGGGTTTCGGCGCGAAAGACATCGCCATTCTGATCTTCGGCGAAGCACTTGTCCTGACGTTTACGGGGTCGCTGCTCGGCATTGTTCTGACGTTTCCCGCCACGCGCATTTTCAGCCAGCATATTGCCACGTATTTTCCGACCTTTCTGGTTTCCGCGCAAACCATCTACATGGACATCGCCGCCTCGATGATCATTGCGTTTCTCGCAGCGGTGATTCCAACCCGCCAGGCCATCCGTATCCGCATTGCCGACGGCCTCAGGAGGATCGGCTGATGGCCGTGCCTCTTTCCTATAGCTTCCGTAATCTCGGGAAACGCCGCCTGACCACCAGTCTGACAGTGCTGGGCATGGCGCTGGTGGTCTTTGTTTTTGCCGCAGTGCTGATGATGGCCGCCGGCATCCAAAAAACACTGATTGAGACCGGATCGCCCGACAACATTGTCGTGGTGCGCAAAGGCTCCACATCCGAGGTCATGAGCACGATCGAGCGTAAAGCGGCATCCATTGTCGAAATGCTTCCCCAGATTGCCCGGGGAGGCGCAGGACAGCCCCTGATGGCCAAGGAAGTTGTGGTGCTGATCGCCCTGAAAAAAAAGGGATTGGCGCAGTCTTCCAGCCATTCCAATGTCGTGGTGCGCGGCATCCAGTCTTCCTCCATGCCGCTTCGGTCCCAGGTCAAACTGGTGTCGGGCCGCATGCTGCGCATGGGCTCGTCGGAAGTCATCGTGGGAAACAGCATCGCCAAAGGTTTTCAGGGCGTGGGGCTGCAGCAGACTTTGACCTGGGGCATGCGGACCTGGACGGTCGTCGGCGTCTTTGACGCCGGCAACACGGGATTCAGCTCGGAAATCTGGGGCGATGTCGATCAGGTCATGCAGGCTTTCCGGCGTCCGGTGTTTTCCTCGCTGATTTTCAGATTACAGCATCCGGATGCCTTCGACGCAGCCCAAACCGCAATTGAAAAGGATCCGCGCTTCACGCTGGAAGCCAAGCGGGAAACCCGGTATTATCTGGATCAATCCGAAACAATGGCTAAATTTTTGCGGATTCTCGGCACATCGCTGACGGCAATTTTTTCTATCGGCGCCATTATTGGCGCAATGATTACGATGTATTCCGCCGTGGCCAACCGGACGGCGGAAATCGGCACATTGCGTGCGCTGGGTTTTAGGCGGCGCAGCATTTTACTGGCGTTTTTAACCGAATCGCTGCTTTTGGGCTTTATCGGAGGATGCCTTGGATTGTTTTTCGCCTCCTTCATGCAGTTTATTTCGATCTCCACGGTCAATTTTCAAACCTTTTCAGAACTGGCTTTTAAATTCACCTTGACACCTTTCATTATCGCGCAGTCGATGATTTTTTCGCTGATGATGGGATTGATCGGTGGCGTGCTGCCGGCGCTGCGCGCTTCCCGCCTGAAGATTGTTGACGCGCTTCGGGCGTCATGACGCAGGGAGCTTTTACAGGGGCCAATGTCGACAAAACAGGTTATCTGGATGAGGCGGACGGCGGAACCCTGTTTCTCGATGAAGTGGGAGAAATTGGCCTGAACATGCAGCTCCTATTGAAACGCTTTTGCTGAAATGCATTTACTGAAATGCATCTTGACAGCAAAGGAAACAGCAGGTTAGAATGAGGCACATAAAAAATGGTATCCGTATCTGACTGAAGGATCCGAATACCATTTTTTCCGAATGGACGTGCAGTCAATAACTTTTTTACGGGTTCATCAACATCAAAAAATTGGGGAGGTAAACATGAGGTATTTCTTGGTAGCTGCGTTTTTGTTTTTGGTTGTTTCTTCAGCAAATGCGGGACCGTTTGATCAGATTCCCGGAATCGGCTTTGTCAGATCCTGTAACGTCACGGCCGCCGATACAGGACAAAAGATCAAAAAAATTCGGTATCAACCTGATGAGTTCAACGGAGCCAAGTTTGTGGACAAAGACAAGATGACCAAACTACTGGAAGAAGATGGATTCACGTGCGGAAAAAGCAAAATCGGTTTTGATAAGGCCATGTATGATGCCAAAATATTTTGTAGCAAACCCTTCAGCGGCAGGGAAGTTTACAAGTGGATTACCGTGACATTCCAGTGTAAAGGAAACAAGTGTGACGATGCTTCCCCATATTGCAGTGAAAGCAAAGAGTAGTTTTTTGAAAAAAAATTAATTCCCTTCATTCCTCCGCGGTTTATCGCGGAGGAATGAAGCAAGAAGGATCGTGAAAATCAGCAAGATAAAAGCTGCATCAGGATTGCCGGCATCTTCAATATCCTACCTCCGAAGTTCATCCCGAATCGCCAAGCCGATTTTTTCCATCACATAAGGTTTAGAAACATAAGCCCCCGCTCCAAGCTTCTGGGCTTTCCGGACACGATCGGTCTCTGCATATCCGCTGACCAGAATGGCCCTCTGTTGCGGATAAAGTTCAAGAACTTTCCTGTATGTGTCCATTCCGTCCATGCCGGGCGCCATAATCATATCCAGAACCAGAATATCCGCACGGTTTTCCCGGAGATAGTCCAGAGCAGCCTCTCCGCTGGACACGGCATAAACCTGGTATCCCAGTTTTTTCAACAGATCGGCAGCGACTTCTCTTTGCTCGGCGACATCGTCTACCACCAGAACCGACTCCCCGTGTCCCATATACTCTTTAAGCGGAGCCTTCTGCCGGGGGACAATCAACCCTTCCTGCGTCACCGGAAAATATAAAGTAAAAGTAGTGCCCTCACCCACTTTGGTCTGCACATCCACATAGCCTTGGTGATCGTTCACCGTCCCCCAGACAATCGCCAGTCCCAGACCGGTTCCGCTGCGCCCCATTTTCTTCCGAGTGTAAAACGGCTCGAATATCTTATCCTTATGTTCGTCCGGAATGCCCGTTCCCGTATCGGAAACGATCAGCACCACATAATCTCCTTCCCGAACTTCCTCATAGCCTCTCACCGCTTCATCCAGATAACGATTTTCGGTTCGAATCGTCACTTCCCCGGTTCCGGAGATGGATTCGGCCGCATTCGCCACCAGATTCATCAACGTCTTTTCCAGATGAATTGGCGAACCTTTGACATTTTGCAAGCTCTCCTGACATTGCACACTGAAAATCACATTGCGGTGATGATTTTTTATGTTCTCAAACACAGGGGTTTTGCAGAAAACATCAACAAGATGGTTGAGATTGATCACCTCGGATGACGCCACTCCCCGGCGAGTCAGAGTCAAAAGATCCTGAATGATTACCGCACCTTTAGCCGTGGATTGTAAAATTTTTTCCACATGGCCCCTGGATTTGTGACCTTCCATTTCCATCAGTAAAAGCTCCGAATAACCGGACAAAGCCCCTAATACATTGTTTAAATCGTGGGCCACCCCACCGGCTACCTGTCCAACGGCTTCCATCTTCTGTGCCTGGACAAGCTGCTCCCGGATCTTTTCTTTTTCACGCTGGATTTTCATCCGGTCACTGATGTCTCTGGTAATCCCGACAAAACCGATGGGATTTCCTTCCCCGTCCCTGGCGAGAGACGATCTCAATTCCACCTCGATAATCGTGCCGTCCTTTTTGACCTGCTCCAGTTCCAAACTAATCGGTTGTTCATCCACCATGCCTTTTTGAAACAGCTTCATTTGCTTCCGATAGGAAGATAAAATCGTTTGCCGGGATTTGGACGTGTAAATTTGGTCCAACTTCAAAAACATAGCTTCCTCGACACTGTAGCCCAAAATGCGCTTTACCGAAGGGCTGACATACGTAAAATGCAGAAAGGGATCCGTCGCCCAGATCAGGTCGATGACATTGTCCGACAGAATCCGGTAGCTTTCTTCTTTGAGTTCCAGCTCTTTATTGCTTTTCAGAAGTTCCCACGTTCTCTGGTCGACCAGCTCTTCCAGTTTTTCGCGATGATTTCTCAATTCCTCTTCCGCCCGTTTGCGGACATCAGCTTCCTCTTTCAGTTTTGCATTGATTTCGTCCATTTCGTTTTTTGATTTTTCCAGAAGCTCCTTCTCCAGCAGCAGTTTGCGCTGTTGCGTTTCCATAGCGTTCTGAAACTGCTGGCGAATCGCTTCGTAACTGTAAGTGAAACAAAAAATCAGAAACAGGGCAAAAAGATGACGTAGAATAAAGTCGCCGGAATAGGAGTAGGCGTTCAGAACAGGAAAATTATTAAAAAAAAGCGAGATGGTGATCCCGGCCAGCAAAACGCTCCAGAAAGACCCCTCTTTCTTCCCCATGAGAAAAAAAGCAAAAGGAGGAAAAGACAGCACCCAGAGACTGGCATAGCCCGATCCCGTGCCGCTTTTCACCCAATAACCGAGAATGATAATCAGCAGAATCAGGGAAGCACGGTACAGGGCCTTGCCGGTTTTTGAATAGCGCAGGATAACAATGAAAATCGTAAAAATCAGCGCCGCAAGATAGTTCAGAATTTCATAATGATAATCGCCCTTCTGGTGATGTAAAAAACCGAAAATGATCAGAGGAACGATGATGGGAATGAGAAAAACGACGAATAAGCGGCGACGCCACCTGTCAGTAAGGTTGAGTCCGGGCGGGTCAACCACCGTATGCAAAAAAGAGGATATCTTCTTTAATAGTTGAGTCATTCCGGTTTAAAAGCGCCTGTCTCGGCAAGCGACCCCCACCCATTTTCTTCAGCGCTTTCATCAGAAAGAGAGATACGCGTGGTTGCGCATCTCTCTTTTCGGTTCCTATTTGGTCTGCTTGACGACGCTCATGGCGGAGGCGATCAGCGTGGAAAGATCTCCGAAGTTAGCAGGCAGAATCAGCGTATTCCCCTGCTTGGCCAGATGGCCGAACTGCTCGACCAGCTTTTCCGCAACACGCAACTGAACCGCTTCCATCCCCCCCTGTGTTTGGACAGCATTCGCCACAGCCTTCAAAGCATCCGCCGTTGCATTGGCAATGGCGCGAATGGCTTCCGCCTGACCGGTTGCTTCATTGATCTGTTTCTGGCGCATCGCTTCGGATTCCAGGACAACTTTTTGCTTCTGGCCTTCAGCCACGTTGACCGCGGATTGCTTTTCGCCTTCCGACTGTAAAATAACCGCCCTTTTCTCTCTTTCAGCCTGCATCTGCTTTTCCATAGCGTTGAGGACATTATCCGGGGGCCGGATGTTTTTGATTTCATAACGAAGGATTTTCACCCCCCAGGTTCTGGAGGCGTCATTGATGGCCGAGACGATGGCAGAATTGATGGTGCTTCTTTCTTCAAAGGTTTTATCCAGATCAATCTTGCCGACTTCGCTTCTCATGGTGGTTTGCGCCAGCTGGATGATGGAGAAGATGTAATTGCTGATACCGTACGAGGCCATTTGCGGATCAAAGACTTGGACGAAGATCACGCCATCGACTCCGACCTGAACATTGTCGCGGGTAATGCAGATCTGCTCCGGGATATCGATGGTCTGCTCCTTGAGCGTATGGGTGTAAGCCTTCCGGTCAATGAACGGAATGATGTAGGTGATGCCCGCATGGAGAACCGTGCTGAATTTTCCCAGCCGTTCAATGACGTAGGCGCTTTGTTGCGGAACAATACAGACGCCTTTGATGATGAAAACCACTGCCAGCAGAGCCAGCACGATCAGAACTACTTCCATGATGTTTCCTCCTTGAATTTTTATTCCACGAGTTTGACCTTGACGCGAATGCCTTCGATGGTTTCAATCTGCGCAGAAGCTCCCTCGGGAATCGTTTGAGATGAGTCGGAAAAAGCTATCCAGTCGGAACCCCGGTACTGGATGGCCCCTTCACCGCCGGCCGGTATCGACTTAACCACTCTGACCTTTTGCCCCGCATAATCCGGTCGGGTATCGGCATGCCCCGCAAAAAGCTTTCTTGCCGTCTTGCGCAGCAGAATCAACGTCATCATGGATGATCCCGTAAAAACGGCTAATTGGCCCGAGAATGAAGGTGTGATTCCGATCCAGGTCGTCAAAGCAACGATCAGCGCACCCAAACCGATAAAACAAAGAATGAAACTAAATGTGGCCAATTCTGCAATCAAAAGCAGAAGCCCGACGACGGCCCAGACCATTTCAGGTGAAAGAGTCCAATCAAACATGATTTCCGCCTTTCCGCAAACCCGAGATTGCACACCTGGCCGGGTTTTGCGCAAATCTTGAAGAAAGTGCTGATTCGATGGCGCAAAGTATAGGGAGAAACCAACGGAGAGTCAATAGATTTTTAAAAATTCATTTTTAAAACGGTCTCCTTGTAGAAAGGCAAAACCGGCGAGCATTCTTCGACGGTATCAGACAGGTTCACGGCCACGTTCCTGCCACATTTTCTGGACCTCGGCAAAAACCTGTCCCGGTTGGATGGCCTGCATGCATTCTTTGGTCGAACACTTCTTCCGCAGACATGGACTGCATGGAAGGCCGGCGCGGATGACCGTGTGTCCGACACCGTAAGGACCGGTTCTGGCCGGATCGGTCGGTCCGAAAAGGGCAATCACCGGCGTCCCAACGGCCACCGCCAGGTGCATGGGGCCGGAATCCGTCGAAATGACAGCCAAAGCGTCCGAATAAATACAGGCCAGCTCAAGGAGGGACGTCCGCCCGCCAAGATGGATTCCCGTTGTGGTCATCTGCCGCGTGATGTCGTCCAGGGATTCTTTGTCCCGGCCCGTAAAAACAACGGGAATCTTCAAACGCTGCTGAATGATATCCGCCAGTTCGGCAAATTTGGTATTGTCCCACAATTTCGTATTCCATAAAGCCACCGGATTAATGGCAATGTACTTGTTTTTTTTAAGGGAATACTTTTCCTGCCAAACGGCGCTTCCGGCTTTTGCCTCCACGGAAACCGGCAGCACAAATTCCGCCGGACCGTGTTCCGCTCCTAAATACAGCGGAAAATCCAGATAACGATCCACGGCGTGCTTGCTCATGTCTTCCGGGATTTTTTCATTGAGGAACAGGCAGGCGAGCTCCTGCCACGAATCATATCCCAGTTTTCTTTTGCCGCCGCTGACCGCAACAACCATGGCGCTTTTGAAAAGACCGTGAAAGTCGATAACGAGATCGTATCGGCGGCTGCGCAGTTGAGTCAGAAAAGAACGAATATCGCGCCGGATGGATGCCCATTGGCCCTTTTTGAAATCCGCCATCCAGTTCTTCCGGCGGAAAACGATCACCTGATCAAGGTGCGGATGATGAAGGATGAGATCTCTTGAGGCCTCTTCCACAACCCAGGTAATGTGCGCATCGGGATACAGGCGGCGCAGCGCGGTAAGCGAAGGCAGCGTATGAATAACATCACCGATCGCGCTGAGTTTGACGATGAGAATATTCATGGACTTCGCCTTAAAATCCAGCGAACGGCTTCAAGAATGTTGCTGGCGACAAATTCCGGCTTTCCTTCCGGCGTTTCCTGATCAGGGCCCGTGTTTTCCAGAACATCCGCTCCGTAGCCCGTTTTCACCAGCACACCCTTCACGCCGGCGGCGTGAGCGGCTTCCATATCGCGGTACCGGTCCCCGATCATATAAGATGCCGAAAGATCGATGTTCATTTCCCGCGCGGCCTGCAGAAAAAGCCCGGGCGCCGGTTTACGGCAGCTGCAAATTTTCCGGTAGGGAAAAGCGCCTTCCGTAGGATGATGAGGACAGTAATAGAACGCATCCAATAAGACTTCCTGTGTTTTCAAAAGTTCCTGCATATGGTCATGCGTCTTCCTGACAAATTCCTCCGTGGCATGGCCCTTGGCAATGGCTGCCTGATTGGTAATGACCACCGCCATTCGCCCGCTTTGCCGGATCAGGCGAATGGCCTCATAAGCAGATGGAATCATAACGATTTGATCCAGCCGGACAATATAGCCGACTTCTTCATTGATCGTCCCGTCTCGGTCCAGAAATATGGCGGTGTTTTTTTTCACTGGCAAATACGCTCCTGAAATATTCTTATCATAGCCAGGAGCCTGCGTACAGCCTTCAGATCATCAGACCCGGAACATCGGAAGGCACGCCCCCTGCATTTTTACGGTTCATGCGGCTGCTGCGTCTTGTTGACAATAATTGGGTTGTTGACCACTCGCTTACATCTGCAATGTTGCAATATCGTTATGTATAATAATATGCCTTTTTTATGGTCCGTGATGAAATTCAATGATCTTTCCGTCCATGAAATGGTAGATGCTGATGTCGCCACCGAGTCTTGGCTTCTTGAACACGAAGGAGAACAGCCAGCATACGCCTTTCCGTGGGTGACCCTCGGAGTAATGGTACCTGACTGAATGTAGGTATTTGTCAGAGTAGTCCTGCTTTGCCTTAAACTTTAGATATTCTTTGATGATCTCAACCGACTGAAACAACGACATCTCGGGTTCGTGCGACGTGACTTGGTCATTTCCAAGGGATGGCCCCACGAGCAGGAGTGTCGCGACAATCGCTAGACATATCGTTTTCACATCCCCACCTCGAACAACTAATATTCCAACTATTTTTTTTCCGATTTGCGGGAGAAATATTACTCTATATGAAAAAGAATGCAAAGAATAATTGTTTAAAATCTAAACCTCAAAATCTGGAATGCGGCACCAATGATCTCTTTTGAAACACAT
>ENA-UPTA01001386-UPTA01001386.1-activated-sludge-metagenome-genome-assembly--contig:-NODE-1386-length-26963-cov-5.637691_pt1 | contig 26963 bp, 28 predicted proteins | sample MGYA00238184_ERZ773361 | MGnify/ENA primary metagenome ERZ773361 (study PRJEB29100, sample SAMN05720205) | activated sludge metagenome | isolation source: anaerobic digester from wastewater... | reverse complement strand
TGTCAAGGTTTTAAACATTAATATAAACGTAATCTGTGTGAATTTTTCGCATAAATTTAAAAAATATTCAGATTCTTTTATTTTGACACCGCTAATTATAGAATCTTAATATTCACTTGACTTCATATAGTATTTTACTATAATTGAATTATGTGGGAAATTGAACGGACTGATGAAGTTGCTGTTTTGTTAATAGGCGGAGATAAAAGAGGAAAAAAAGATTTTTATGATATAATGATTCCAGCTGCGGAAAAGTTATATGATAAATATCTGAAAGGCAGGTATCAAAATGAAAACAAAAAATAATATCATTGAAGAAATTTCGTTGTCTTTGCCTGAAAAAAAAATCAGAAAAGCTTATGCTGAAGCAGAGAAAGCCATCTTGCAGATTCGTTTATCTGAAATAAGAGAGAAAAGGGGAATAAGGCAGGAAGATTTAAAAACATTTTCTCAATCAGGTGTTTCAAAACTCGAAGCCAGAAAAGACATGAAAATATCAACTCTAATCGAGTATCTGGATAATCTTGGTCTTGGAATTGAAATAAAAGCATATCCGAAGAACAATAAGAATAAGTCAGAAAAAGAAATACTGATATTGAAGGCATAGTTTTGTCTCCGGCGTTTATTATGCTTTCTTAAATAGAGTAAATATTTCATTGACAGGCGGATATTATTTGAACTGCTGATTCAGCTTTAGGGATGTTCGGGAGGCTTTATGAATGAATTGACTACAACAGCTTACTGCGGTTTATTCTGCGAAACTTGTTCTGTTTATATATACTCACAAACTGACGAAGGCGCGCTTGAGACTATTGCGGCGAAGTTTGGTATGACCAAAGAACAGATGCGCTGTAACGGCTGCCGTTCTGACAAACTGAGTGTATACTGCGAAAAATGTTCTTTTACGGCTTGCGCTTCAGATAAAGGTATTTTAAACTGCGAAGACTGCGCGGATTTTCCGTGTGAAAAGCTGAAAGAGTTTCAGAAGCAGATGCCTCACCGAGCAGAACTCTTCGAATCGGCAGAATGCAGAAAGAGTCTCGGCATTCAAAAATGGAAAGAAAAGATCACGGCTGATTATTCGTGCGAAAAATGCGGAAACGTCAATTCGCCGTACTTCATTAAATGTGCACAATGCGGAAATGTTCCGTCCAGTCCGTTTTTCGACAGGCATTCGGCAGAAATAAAGAAACACCTTAAAATTGACTGAATTCTTTATGGTTTGTACGGCAAATAATCCATAAAAAGTTCTTGCCAATAGTGCTCGTCCTAATAGAAGGAAGGGTAATACTGTTTGGGAGATTTTATGTTTGATAAAGCCAATCTTTTATTTGAAATAGGTTCTGAAGAAATTCCTGCCGGCTACATTCCTCCGGCGCTTGAAAATATTAAAAAAATGATGTCGGATAAGCTTTCCGGCGCAAGAATTGATTTTTCGTCGATTGATGTTTTCGCGACACCAAGGCGCATAACTGCTGTTCTTTGCGGTGTTTCGGATACACAGCGCGATGAAACTCTTGAGCTGAAGGGTCCTTCAGCTGACAGAGGTTACTCTGATGACGGTAAACCGACTCCAGCTCTTCTCGGCTTTCTCAAAGGAAACGATGTCGAAGAGAAAGATCTCGAAATTCAGGAAACCCCGAAAGGAAAATATTATTTTGCTAAAAAGAAGATGAAAAGCGGAAGGACTGAGGAAATTCTTCCTGAGATTCTTTCTTCTGTTATCAAAGAGCTTCCTTTTCCGAAAAAGATGAAGTGGGGGACTAAACAGATAGGTTATCCGCGTCCGATAAGATACATTCTTGCTCTTTTTAATGACAAGGTTCTCTCATTCGATGTTGACGGAATAGTTTCGTCCAATCTGACGCGCGGTCATTATGTTCAGTCAGGTTCGATGATTGAAATCAAAAAGATTTCTGAATATAAATCAAAACTTAAAGATGCAGGTGTTTTTCTCGATCAGAACGAAAGACGTGATATGATAAAGGCAGAGCTTGCATCTGCGGCAAAGAAAGCCGGCGGTGTTCTAGTAGACGACGAAGAGCTTATTTCAATAGTAACTTATCTTGTAGAAAAACCACATGCGGTAGTCTGCGAGTTCAATTCTGATTACCTAAAAATTCCTGACATCGTTCTCATTACCGAAATGCGCGAGCATCAGAAATATTTTGCCGTGAGATCATCAGACGGCAGGCTCACCAATAAATTCCTTGTGGTTTCAAACAATCCAGCGACTGATTTTGTAAAAGACGGAAATGAGCGTGTTATCAGAGCGCGTTTTTCCGACGCAGAATTCTTTTTTAACGAAGACAGAAAACACAAACTCGAAAGCAAAATCGAATCATTGAAAACAGTTCTATTTCATAAAGAACTCGGTTCTATATATGACAAAGTCGAAAGAGTAAGAAAGACTGCTTCGGTAATTTCTAAACAGCTAAAACTAGATGCGTCTATCTGTTCCAAAATCGACCGTGCGGTGCTTCTTTCTAAAGCAGATTTGAATACTGCTATGGTTATGGAATTTACTTCTCTTCAGGGTAAGATGGGGCGCATTTATGCGCTTATGGATGGTGAAGATCAGCTCGTAGCAGACGCTATTGAAGAACATTACCGTCCGCGTTTTCAAGGTGATGCAGTACCTTCATCTATCGTATCGGTTGTTCTTTCAGCCGCAGAAAAAATAGATAATATAATGGGTTCATATTCGGTCGGAAACATTCCGAAGGGCTCTCAGGACCCCTATGCTTTGCGCCGTCAGGCGAATGCGGTTGCCGATCTTTTTATAAAGAACCGCCTGAATGCGGATATTGCTCTTATTCTTAACGAATGTGCTTCAATGTACAAAGACGGAAAAAATCTTGTATCCAAGGTTCTTGAATTCTTTACGGCGCGGGTTAATACCATATTCGCAGATGCAGGTTTTGCACACGACGAAATCGATGCATGTCTTTCTCTCGGAGAATATGACTATTATGATTTGTTTCTCCGTGCCGGTGTGTTAAACAAATTCCGCAAGGCCGAAGATTTTTCTGCAATGCTTCTCGGTTTCAAGCGAATTAATAATATTTATAATTCATTCAGAAGCAAGAATGAGAATTATGCTCTTACTCTGAATGAAAAACTTTTTGCGGCGGATGCCGAAAAAAATCTTCATTCGTTTTTTGTTTCAAAGAAGGATGCAATTGATTCGGCAATCGATTCAAAAAATTACGATTCGGTTTTTGCCGTTCTCGGTGAAGCTAAATCGCATATAGATAAATTTTTCGATGATGTTATGGTAATGGATAAAGATACGGCTCTTCGGGATAACCGTCTCGCGCTTTTGGAATCCATTGTTCTCAGATTCAGGGGATTGATTGATTTTTCAAAGATTTCAGATTGAGGTTTAAATGCTCGATTCTGCACTGAGTTCTTATGAACAGGCACGGAAGCTCGCTAAAGCTTCTTATATGGAGAATGTTTCGGCCGGAAGATCCGGCTATCTTCCTTCGCTCGACGGTATTCTCGGAAACGCCGAGGTCGCGAGTGAAGTAAACATCGGGATTATTGAAGTTCCGCTCAAAAAAGTCGTAGGAACTTATTCTCACTCAAGAGCGAGTGCTTTTTCCGCAAATTTTATGCCTCTTGCGCCTCTCGATTCAGAGTTCAGCGGAAAATGGAAATCGCTTTATTCCGCGCATCTTACAGAAGGAATCCGCGACTACATCATCGCCTATGAATATCTCAACTGGTTTTACGTCAAAGAAGGAAATAAGCGCGTCAGCATTCTTAAATATTTTGATGCAGCGTCAGTCACCGCAGAGGTTCGCCGTCTAATTCCTAAAAAAGACGATTCGGATTTAACCAACAGAATTTATTATGAGTTTCTCGATTTCAACCGTATAACTGGTGTTTCTTCTATATGGTTTACCGTCGACGGCGGTTTTACCCGTCTGCTCGAACACATGGAAGGATATACCGGAAAACTTATTCCATCGCTTTCAAAATACGAATCATATATGATCAACTGCTTCAATCCGTTCCGTTCTATCTATCACGCGAACGGCGGCGGACGACTCAAGATTACTACAGGCGATGCGTTTGTTAAATTTCTCGAAGTTTACGGCGACGATAATTTAATTGATTCGGATGATTCTGACCGGATAAAAAAATTCATCGATGAGCTCTCGAATATGGAGTCTCATCCTTTAAAAATAGTTACAGAGCCGGTAAAAGATTCCGGCAAAAAAATATTCAATCCTTTCAATTTTGTGACTCCTCGAAAAGAGAAAATCAGGGCAGCGTTTGTTTATGCCAAAAACATAAACAATTCAGGATGGACGTATTCTCATGAGCTCGGACGGCTTCATGTCGCGAATGTTTTCGGTGACAATGTCCTTCTCGACTTTGCTGATTCCGTTCCGGAAAATATTGACGCATATGACACTATAAAAAAACTTGCTGAAGACGGTAATGAGCTGATTTTTACCACTTCACCGACGTTTTTAAACCCGACTCTTAAGGCGGCGCTTGAATATCCTAAAGTGAAATTCTTTAACTGCTCGGAAGCAAATTCGTATAAAAACGTCGTTACGTTTTTCGGACGCATCCATGAACCGCGTTATCTGATGGGCATCATTGCGGGTTCGCTGACGCGTACCAATAAGATCGGCTACATCGCCAGATGCCCGCTTCCGGAAGTTATTGAGTCGGTAAACGCGTTTGCTCTCGGAGTTAAACTTGTTAATCCTTATGCAGAAGTTCTCATCAAGTGGATGAATAAGAATGAATATACAGGTTTCAATCCGGAGCTTACAGGAGAGCTTCTCGTTGAAGGCGTTGATATTATAAACGGCGATTCGCTTCCTGTTCCGGGAGACCGCGGAAAGACATGCGGACTTTTTTCGACTGCTTACGATCAGAATGCCGGAAGATTTATTCCTTCATGTCAGTATGCAATTCCGATATGGCACTGGGGAATTTTTTATGAAAAGGTCGTGCGTGCAGTTTTAAACGGAACATGGGGTTCTGTTTTTGAATCTGCAGGAGCAAGCGTCAGACCGGTGAATTTCTGGTGGGGAATGGATTCGGGTCTTGTTGATATTTTTTATTCGCTTACTCATGTTCCGCGCGAAACACAGAGGCTTATTGACTTTTTTAAAAAGATGATAATGCAGAATGAATATTCCATATTCAACGGACCGATTTATGATCAGAAAGGTGAACTGAGAGTTCCGGAAGAACAGGTTGCGACTTTTGAACAGATTTTTAATATGGACTGGCTGTGTGACAACATTTCCGGAACCGTAGATGACGGTTATGTTTCTGATTAAAATTCGATAAGCTGGTATTCGTAGCTGTTGATTATCTTTGTATTGTCTTTTGTGATTGAACGTTCGGTATTTCCGTAATTGAGATGCTGATGTCCGTGAAAATGATATGCAGGCTGATATGTTTCTATAAGTTTTGTGAAGCATTTGAAGCCCGTATGGCAGATATCTTTTCCGTCGCCGAGTCCGAACGCCGGTGCGTGCGACACGAAAATATCAACGCCTTTGTTGAAGAGAATGTAAGGTTTGAGCTTAAAAAGCCTCATGCTCATTTCAGATTCCGTGAATTGGTGATTTCTGCTGTTATAGAACTGACTGCCGCCGAGCCCCATAATTCTTAATCCCTTGTACTTGATGAACTTTCCGTCGATGGAATCGCATCCTTCAGGCGGAATTGTTTTGTAAAGTGTGTCGTGATTGCCGTGAACGTAAAAAAGCGGAACATTTGAAATTGTTACGAGAAAACTTAAAAATTCGGGCTTTAAATCACCGGTAGAAATGATAAAATCCAAACCGGAAAATCTGTCGTAATCGTAGTGTTCCCATATGTACTGCGACTCTTTGTCGCCGACTATTAATATTTTCATTTCATATTCCGGTGACATATTTTTTCTTCAACCGGCGTTATTTCGTCAAGACATTAATTACAATCGGACGGTCGGATTTTAAACAATAAATATTTATAAGAAATATTCGTTCTGCGGATATTCTGTTCCTGCTATTTTTCTGTTAGTGCGCACGATTCTTTCTATTTCAGCAATATCGACCTTGAAAGCTTTTTTTGTGCAGATTTCAGCACAGTGATAGCAGTAAGCACACTTGTGCGGATTTCTGATAATATTTTGTTTGAACTCAATTGCATTGATAGAGCATTCTTTAATGCACCTTCCGCATTTATTGCATTTAGTTTCATCAAAAGAAATATGGTGTCGGCGCAAAAAGCCGATTATTCTTCCGAACGGATAAATGAATTTTATCATTTTTTTCTGATACGAAAGAATTGATTCAGTTTTGCTGAAACTCATCGGTGCAAAGTTTTTTGCGTTCAGTTTGTTGAAAAAGTCTCTGATAAATATTTCAGTCTCGGCATCGGGATATCCGTCTGTTTTCCAGAAGTGCGGGGCAGTAATTTTTAGCGCTCCGCAAAGTGGAATATTGTTTTTGTTAAGTATGCGAGAAATGTTAAGGAGAGCTTTGCCGGAAGTTACACCTCCATAGGTCACGAGAGCGAAATATGATTTAATATTTGAACGACTGAGAATAGATGAAAGATTTTGTTTGAGATATTTGTCCAGTGTTTTGAAAATTCTCAGGTGATAAACCGGTGATGCAATTCCTATAAGGTCTGCGTCTTTCAGTATTTGCGCTGCTGATTTAGGATTTGACTCTACTTTTGAAATGTCAAGAGTTGAAAACTCATGCCCGTTTTCTCTGAAAATATTACCGAGACAGTTTAAGGCTTTTCTTGTTGTGCCGTTTGGCGAAATATATATAGCTACTGTTTTCATTAGTTTAATTTTCCTTTATCTCGTAGTTAAGAGATCCTGGAATTGAAATTATCCGCATGAATTTCATTGCAGCTGATGTAATGTAATTGTTTATATCTTCCGTTTTTTCCCATTCATAATGTCCTCGAAGAATGTTAGATTCTCTGCAGATATAGAATTTTTTTGAAATGAATCCCCGAAATCCCGCATAAAAAGGCGTACTCAATACAGGAAGTATACTTCTTTGGAAAAGCGATAATTTATTTACACGAAAGCTTATATTCAGTTTTGTTTTATGTGTTAAAATTTCATTTTGAGGAACTGAAACTTGAAGAAATAAATGCCCACTGTCGTTAATTATTTCTTCGGAATTATTTCTGATGCAACGTATTCTGATTTTTCCTGCAAGAAGCAGAAAATGATAATTGAAGAATGATTTTAAAAGTTTCATTTATACCTTCTTATGTTTAGTCAATTAAACCATTTAGAATTAATTCGATAGCATCGGAGATTCTTGTTTTTTTTTCGTGCGGTTCATAATCACTTTTAAGATAATAAATAACTATAGCTTGAAATGCTTCGAAAACTATTTCTGCATTTATATTGTTTTTTAGTTCTTTGTTGAGGATTCCTTCTTTGATAAAATCAATTACGTTTTTGTTTATTTCTTTTCTGCGGTTGATTACATTTATTTCGATGGAAGGAAAATCATTGAAAACACAAGCGAAAGATTCGGAGTAAACAGCGTTTAATAAATCCGGAAAAATATCTGCTGCTTGTTTAAGGCGTACTATGTATTCTTCATTTAGCTGAAATATCGAAGACAATTTGATCTGAACATCGTTTATGTGTTTAAGAACTGATTCTTCGATAATTTCTTCTTTTGAACCGATGATTCTGTATAATGTGTTTTTTGCAAGTCCGACCCTGGCTGACAAATCGTCCATATTCCAGCCTTTGGTTCCTTTTGTGAATATGATTTCTCCTACATGAAGTAGAATTTGGTTTTTGACATTTGCATCATCGTATTTAATTTGATTTCCCATGTGAACTAGAAATCAATAAACAGTATATACTGTCAATTGAAATATAGTATAAGTTAATTGGTTTTAGTTTTTTTTGCGGAAAAATGTTTGACTCGTTTTTGCGATTTCAGTGATACTTAAAAAATATTAACTGATGTTTAAAGAGGTGTTTATTGAAAGTTGGATTGCTCGGTTTCGGAAGAACAGGCAAAATGGTTGCTCAGGAAATTGTTTCTGATGATGAATGTAACCTGTTGTGGGTTGCCCGAAAGTCGGCTGACGCACTTGGCGATTATGTAGGAGAAATGTTCGGTTTTCACCGGCAGGAAGGTGAAATAATATCAAAGCAGAGTATTCTTCGGGACGGATTCTTTGCTGACAATTCAGTGGATGTTGTCATAGATTTTTCTTCGCAATTTGCTGTTAAATATTATTCAGAATTCGCAAAGCACGGAATTAAAATTGTATCGGCGATTTCACATTATTCGAAGCACGAGCTTGAAGTGATAAAAAAGGTCAGTCGGAAGACGGCTGTTCTTTATTCGCCGAATATTACGATCGGCATAAATCTGATCATGGTTATGGCGAAAATGCTGAAAGAAATTATTCCATTCGCCGATATCGACATCATTGAAGAACATTTTCGGAACAAAAAAGGTCCGTCGGGTACAGCTGAACGAATCGCTGAATCCCTAGACTTGAATCCTGATAAAGTAAAAAGCATTCGTTCGGGCGGAATTGTCGGAAACCATGAAATTCTTTTCGGATTACCGAATCAGGTTTTAAGACTATGTCACGAAACATACAGTCGCGCCGCTTTTGCTCTTGGAGCGATTCACGCAGCGAAATGGATTGCGGATAAATCGGAAGGATTATATTCGATGGAAAGCCTGATTAATGAAAAAATAAAATCACATGTTAATAAAGAAGAGGTATAGGATAAATGATAAAAAATATATTGAGAATTGCAGGATTGATTACCGCCGGAACTATGATTACTGTGGCTGTTGTGATGAAAGAAAAAAATAATACCAGTGTCGTTCTTTTTCTTGTCAGTTTTTCTATAATTGCATTTGTATTGAAAAGCTTTCAAAAAGGAGTTGATGCTCCCAAGTAAATATCAATTTTAGAGAAATAAATTTGATTGAAGCCATAGAAAAAATTGATCTCATGCTGCTGCTGTTTGTCCGGGATAATCTGTCGTCACTAAGTTGCGACAGATTTTTTATTTATGTTTCCCGTGCAGGCAACGGCGCTTTAATATGGATGATTTCGGCAGTTATTCTTCTTTTTTATAAAAAGACCCGTCCTGCGGCCTTCTTGACCGCTTTTGCTTTTATTTTTGAACTTATATTGTTTGAAGTAATACTCAAGAATGCGCTTGCGCGTCCTCGTCCGTTCGTAGAATACGGGTTTAGTTTGATAATTCCGCCGCCTCCTACATTTTCATTTCCATCCGGACACGCATTGTCTTCTTTTTCTTCAGCTGTGATATTTTATCATTTTATCGGACGCAAAGCAATTCCGTTTATAGCGGCTGCATTTCTGATAAGTTTTTCGAGAATTTATCTGTTGGTTCATTACCCTTCAGATGTTGCAGCAGGTGCACTTTTCGGTATTCTGACTGCATACGGCGCAGTCAGAATTTATGAACGACTAGTCATCTCTTCCGGAAAGAAGCCCCAGGCGGATTAAATAATAAAGAAGGGTAACTATTGCTGATGCTGCAGCGGCTACATATGTCATAGCGGCGGCACTGAGCACTTTTTCAACACCGCCGATTTCATTAGGCCCGACGATGCTGTATCTTCTGACGAGTTCTTTTGCTCTTGTAGATGCGTTAAATTCCACCGGCAGTGTTATTATCTGAAAGAAAACAACCGCCCCGAAAAGTATTATTCCAAGCTGCATTAGTCCCGCAGAATTCATTATCATTCCGAGAAATATGATTATGTAAGAGCCCCATGATCCTATGCTTGCCATAGGTACGACTGCTGAACGTATTGCGAGAGGTGAATATTTTTCAGCATGCTGAAGAGCATGACCTGTTTCGTGAGCAGCTACTCCGATTGAAGATATAGAGTTTGAACTATAGACGTCGGGAGAAAGTCTGACTTCCTTCGCCTTCGGATCGTAATGATCTGAGAGGAATCCGCTGGACTTTACGACTTTAACGTGTGCAAGTCCGTTAGCTCTTAAAATATACTCCGCGGTATCCTTTCCAGTCATTCCGGAAGAAGCAGGAATTTTTGAATATTTTGAAAAACTGCTTTTTACTTTCACGGATGCCCACATCGAAAATAAAAGCACCGGAAGTATCATCGCGATGTATAGAGGATCAATTCCAAACATAAAAACTCCTTATTGATTTCTTATGGTAATAATATAACATCAAAAAACCCAATTGAAAAGAATTTTACCATGTAACTATGTAAGTACATGAATCGGCTCCTTTTTTTCTCGAAGGACTTTCTGTGTCTGCAGTCACCCTTATTCTGTCTCCTTTTGTTTTAAATTTATTAGCTGCAGATTCTATTATTCCTTTATCGAAATCACTTGGGTATGGATTATCGCATATCATGGTAATTCTTCTTTCAGAATCATGTTTGAAAGCATAGTGGCCGATTCCTTCAAGCATTGATCCGTTTTGCGGGTCGAACATTAATCTGCCTTTTATTCTATGGTTCATGTGATAGGCTATATCAATTGATGAAAGTGCGGTTTCAATGGAATTAACCTGCGGAGGCCAATCTGCGTTTTCGGGGATCTGCCGTCCGATTTCCATCAAAGTGTATTCTCCCACGTTTTCGGCGATTTCTTTGAATGCATCGAGCCATGACTGCTGTAAAAACCAGTCATTTTCCTTCGGGGAAGAAATTCCTTTTGATTCAAGTATTTCAAGTGCGATTTCTCTGAAAGTATCCATTCCCGCAACAATTGAGAGAACAGTCTGACCGTTGACTTCAACATCGGGAGAAAGAGCTGTGAATTGTGCCATGTATACCTCTTGATATTATTCGAAATCTGAAAGTTTGTTCATGTTGTCAAAAATTTTATGAATCAGGTCGCGGCTTTTCAGTGTGGCGCGTTCGATACTTATTCCCACATTTTTAAGCGCCTTAATGCTGTCAACCATTCCGTCTGCCGAGCGTGTAAGATTCTTTGCATCTTCACTGATGCGGTTTACTTCCTGTGCTACGTTTTGTGTTTCTGATGATATTACAGCTGCACTTTCATTCTGCTGAAATATCGCACCTGTTGTGTTCGATATTTCTCTTTTTACATCATTGATAATGGAATAAATCGATTTAACTTTCTCGACGGTATGGGATGAAGTTGTGCGCATGAGATTGATGTTGGTGTTGATGCCGGTCAATGAATTATTTGTTTGTCCGGCGAGTTCATTTACTTCTGCCGCAACAATCGCAAATCCTTTCCCGAGGTTTCCTGCGCGCGCAGCTTCAATTGTAGCGTTGAGCGCAAGCATTTTTGTCTGATCGGAAATATCCATAATCATAGAAACAATTCTTTCTATTGAAACGCTTGCTTCCTGGAGACGGTGAACCAGATTGATTGTTTCATCGGTTGAAGTTACAGCATTTTTTGTTATAGATTCTGCATTTTCTGAAATGACGGATATGTTTTCGTTTGTTGCAGTAAGTTCTTCTGTTGCTGCGGCTAAGCTGGAAATGCTTTCATAGGTTTTTCCGGTGCTTTGCGACACGAGAGCGATGCTGTTATTCATTATTTCGACGTCGGATATGATATTTCCTATTTTTGAATTTAATGTCCGGAGAAAAAAGAAATATTGTTCTGTTACCGCAGCCAGGCCGTTTAGTGCAGGGCGTATTTCTTCAAAGCAGTCTTCAATTTCATTTCTGTGTTTTGCGCATTTGTCGCCATGCGATTTTCTGATTTTTTCGAAAATTCCGTGAAGAGGGCGGAAATCTTTTTTTGCCGATTCTTCATCTGCGAGAACTTCTGTTAATTTTTCGGCTAGTCCGTTTGACATTTTCTTAAGGCATATGATTGTTAACATAAATGCGGTTAGTACGGATGCTGCTGCAGCAATGAATAGCATCTTTTCGGGAATCAAATGAAAAGAGAAAAAAACAACATTAAGAAAAACTGCAGTAATTGTGAAAACGGCGGCACCTGCTTTTTTTACAGGATCATATTTTTTAAATCTGGCGGAAATGTGTAAGACAACGGCAGCGGCGATGGAGATGAATGGAACTGACAGGTATGCAGTCATAAAACCTCTTTGTGCAAAATGTATTCCACCGTTAATTTGTTTTTATGATTGTTCAATTTCTTTTTTGAATCAGATGAAAAATAATTGATTAGTTTTTAATTTCAATTTTAATTGAGCTTAAAGCTTTAAATGTATAAAGGTAATCCGGTAAGTATATGAAAAAGATGTTGTTTGTTGTTTCATTTGCTTTTTTTTTGTTTTTGTCTGCGGATGATTTTTCTTACCGCGGTATATTTCTCGGTATGAGTAAAACTGATCTGCTGAAAGAGGTTGATGGTCTCCCTTTTATTGAGACATCCGACAAGATTGTAATCGGCAATTACCATGATTCTTCAGTTCTTGTTACTTTGGTTGATAATAAAATTTCGGATTTTACAGTAAAAACTGATTCTGCGGATGATTATAAAGAGTTTTTGCGTCTTGTTGCTGAATTTTCTGCGAAATACGGCAAGCCGGTTTATCTGGATTCTAAAAAGTTTAAGGCACTTTTTTCAAAGAATGGTACATTTATTTCTTTGCGTATAAATAAAAACTCCTCCGGTTTCACTAAGTTTACGGGTTTCGGATATACTAAAGGGTGTTACAGCATTAAAAGTGTACTCGAAGACTGAAATCCGTTAAATAATTCATAAAAAAGTTAATTGTCACGCAATAAATGTGAAAAAAATCACACTAATTTCTTGACCGATTACCCCGTCTTCTCTATTTTGTCAATGGAGTTGATTATGGATTGTGATAATAAGACGGTAATTTCGGTATGCATGGGAAGTTCCTGCTTTTCAAGAGGAAACAATGAAAGCATTGAATTGATTAAAAAGTATATTATAGAGAATAATCTTTCTGACAGAGTAATTCTAAAAGGGAATTTGTGTCATGGAAAATGCGCTCTCGGTCCAAATATGTCAATAGGGGATAATCTATATCAGGGAATCCTTCCGGAAAATATTTATGATATAATGAAGTCGGCTTTTCCTTTCAGGGGGGAGTAAATGAATACGCAGAGTCCCATTTATACGCAGAAGACAGAATGTCAGGATTGCTATAAATGCGTCAGAGTGTGCGAATTCAAGGCGATAAAAATTGAAGACGGTCACGCGATTGTTATAACTGAAGCGTGTGTTTACTGCGGACGCTGTGTTGAGGTTTGCCCTGCCGGAGCAAAGCGTGTACGCAATGATCTTGTCCGGCTTAAATATATGATTTCATCAGGCCGTAATCTGATAGCAAGTGTGGCACCATCATATATAGCATGTGTTGCTTCTTCAGCCCAAAACGCATTTATCAATTCGTTTGTTCGCAGCGGATTTATCGGCGCAAGTGAAACTGCTCTCGGAGCACAATCGGTAAGTTCTGTGTTAAAAGAGAATATCCGATATGGTGAAATAAATATCACAACATGTTGTCCGGTTGTTGTGGAGATTATACGTAAATATTATTCTCACTTGGTTCCCCTGCTTACACCACTCATGTCTCCGGCTCTGGCTCACGCCAAACAGCTCAAAAATACTTTCGGAAAGGATTGTGAAGTCGTGTTTGTCGGTCCCTGCATTGCAAAAAAAATTGAGGCAGACAGGAATCCTTCGCTTATTTCCATTTCTGTTTCATTTGAAGAGGCTTTAAGTATTTTTGGAGATCTTAAAGAAGAAGATTCGGCAGAATTTATAACAGAGAGAGCAGGTGCCGGAAACTATTATCCGGTTGAAGGCGGAATGATACGAACTATTTCTGAAGCAAGACACGCGGATAATTGTTATATGGCATTTTCGGGGATAGGTGAAGTTCGCGGAGTTCTTGACGGAATTGGCGGGGTTGAGAAGGGAAAGACAATTGTTCTCGAACTCATGGCTTGCCGTGGCGGTTGTATTAATGGTCCTCTTGCCGGAAAAAAAGAATCTTTTCTTTTAAAACGTATGAACGTTTCGCAGAAAGCATCCGAGCGCGAATACATTTCGTCTACTTTGTACAAAGACATAAGTGCAGGGTGGGAGAAGAACTGCGTTAATACAAATGTTTACCGGGAAGAAGATATTGCTGCTGTTTTAAAAACCACCGGGAAATCGCGCGAGGATCAGGAACTTAATTGCGGTGGCTGCGGTTATGATTCATGCCGTGATTTTGCCAGGGCAATAATCGATAAGAAAGCGGAAAGATCCATGTGTGTTACCTATATGCGCCGTCTTGCGCAGAAAAAGGCTAATGCTTTGATAAAGTCAATGCCTTCAGGTGTCGTAATTGCTGATGATTCTCTTTCTGTAATTGAGTGTAATCTCAATTTTGCCCGTCTATTTATAGAACAGGCCGATACAATGTTCAATGCGCGTCCGGGTCTTGAAGACGCTAACCTTTCGAAAATTCTTCCGGCAAATATCTGTTCTATTTTTTCAAATGTGATACGCACCGGTAATGATTTTTTTGAAAAGGATATCCGTATCGCGAATAAGTTTTATCACTGCAGTATTTTTCTCATTGAGAAGGGGCATGTTGCAGGTGGAATCTTTCAGGATATAACAAGTCCAATGATGAGAAAGAAAAACGTCATAGAAAAAGCAGAAAGTGTAATAAATAGAAATCTTCAGACTGTTCAGACAATTGCAGCGCTTCTTGGTGAAAATGCGGCAAGCACGGAAGTTCTTCTTAACTCGATTATTGAATCTTTCAATGCTTCGGAGATGAAGGAGGACGAAGATGAATGAATCCTCTCTTTTCTTTGAAGTTGATTATTATCAAATAAATAAAAGCGGAATGAGCGTTGCGGGTGATGTTTTTCTTTCGACACGCTCTGATGACGGAAGCATTGTTACTGTTCTTGCTGATGGACTCGGAAGCGGAATTAAGGCGAATGTTCTGGCGACTCTGACGGCAAAGATGGCATCGGTGTTTGTGTTGAACAGCATGGATATAAGAAAAAGCGCTGAAATTATTATAGATACTCTTCCGGTATGTTCTGAAAGGAAAATCGGTTACTCGACTTTTACAGTAGCTAGAATCGAACCCGATGGAAATGCTTATATTATTGAATACGACAATCCCGGTTTTGTTTTTCTTTCTAATAACGGTGCAGAAAAAATAAGCTATGAGCGTATAGATATAAAAAGCTCGCCGGTTAAAAAAAATTTTATAAATTACTATTCGTTACATCTTGAAAGGGGAAACCGTCTGGTGTTTTTTTCTGACGGTGTGACGCAGTCGGGTATGGGCTGTGCGTCAACTCCGCTTGGATGGGGAAGTGCGAATACAGGCGAATATATAGAAAAGCTTGTTAGATCCGATCCGGGAATTGGAGCTGGGAAACTTTCACGGAGTATTGTCGCGCAGGCATTAGCTCATGATATTTATAAGGCTCACGATGATATTACCTGTGAAGTGATATGTTGCCGTGAACCGAGAAAACTTCTTCTGGCAACAGGACCTTCGATGCATTCTGATAAAGACCGTGAAATGTCTGAAAGAATACGCGACTTTAAAGGATGCAGAATTATTTGCGGCGGAACAACTTCTCAGATAGTTTCGCGCGAACTCGATGTGGAAGTTGAAGTTGATATTTCTAAAATCAGCAGAGACATTCCGCCCAAGTCTGTAATGAAAGGAATTGATCTTGTCACTGAAGGCATTCTGACTTTGTGCCGTATCGCCGAACTTCTTGAAAGCGGAAAATTCAGAAATTCGGATGAATCAAATGCCGCGACTGAGGCAATAGCTCTTATGATGAATAATGATATTATTTATTTTTTGGTCGGCACAAGAATTAATGAGGCACATCAGGATCCGAGTATGCCGCGTGAAATTGAAATAAGAAGAAATATTATCAAAAAGATAATTTATAATCTTGAAAACAAATATTTAAAGAAAACAGAACTTCAGTTTATATAAGTGAGGAAAAATGAAAAAGACGAGAATTACTATTTGCACGGGAACTGCGTGCTATGTTCTGGGAGGCGCGAATCTCCTTGAACTTGAAGATTTTCTTTCGGATGAGATGAAGTCAAGAATTGAAATCACAGGATCGGCCTGTCTTGGGATGTGCAAGGCTGCATCGAATGATTCGAAACCTCCTTACGTGAAGATCGATGATGAAGTAATTCATTCGGCAACGATTCAGAAAATAATAGCATATCTTTCAGAGAGGTAATATGTTTGTTGATAATAGAATGACATATCTGAAAAGAGAAGTTATGGCGGCAGTTGCTTCTCTTTTCTTTGACAATAAATTGAAAGAAGAAATAAACCGCATCCCGACAAAAATTATTCCGCGTAATTCGGTCTCTCACCGCTGTTGTGTTGAAAAAGACCGTGAAATAATAAAGCAGAGGGTAATCGCATCACTTGGTTTTGGACTGGAAGATGAAAAGCTCGTTGATGAAAGTCTGCTTTCTGATTTTGTCGATAAAGCACTTGATAGAGATTCTCCGGATAAGCAGATATTGTCTTTTATTGATGAGGCATGTAAGGCATGCGTCAGGGTTAATTATTATGTTACAGAAGTTTGCCGCAACTGTGTTGCCAAACCGTGCATAACTAATTGCCCGAAAGGAGCAATTTCGAGCGATGAAAAAAGAGCTCACATTGACGGCTCAAAATGTGTAAACTGCGGACTTTGTCTCAAAATGTGCCCTTATCATGCGATTGTTTTTGTTCCTGTTCCATGTGAAGAGGCTTGCCCCGTCGGTGCAATCAGCAAGAATGCATCAGGTAAAGAAGAGATAGATTATTCAAAATGTATACATTGCGGTAAATGTATCAGAGCGTGTCCTTTCGGTGCGGTTGTCGAGAAAAGTCAGATTATAGAAGTTTTAAAATCATTAACAGGATCCGGAAAAACAACCGCACTTGTAGCTCCAGCGATAGCCGGACAATTTCCTTTTTCAATGAAACAGCTTTCAGGCGGACTTCGTGAACTGGGTTTTGATTATGTCGTGGAAGTTGCTCTCGGTGTCGACATAACAGCGCAAACTGAGGCAGAAGAATTTATTGAAAGAATGGCTTCCGGAGACGGTATGATGGGAACAAGCTGTTGTCCTGCGTACGTAGAAGCAGTAAAGAAACATGCACAGAAATTTGAAAAGTATGTTTCTCACGCCAAGACTCCTATGTCGTATATTGCTGCTATAACACGTGAAAAATTTCCTCAAGCGGTTAATGTTTTTATAGGTCCATGTATCGCAAAGCGTCATGAAGGTTTAGATGACGATAATGTTGACTATGTAATAACATTTGAAGAGCTTGGCGCACTTTTTATTGCAAAAGGTCTTGATGTTTCATCATGCACTGAATCGGATTTCGATTTAGGATATGCCACTTGCGAAGGTCGGAATTTTCCGGTAAGCGGCGGTGTTGCAGCTGCTGTAACAAAAATACTGGAAGAAAAAGGAAGGAGAACCGAAATAACTCCGGCGTACATCAATGGGTTTAATAAAAAAAGCATTAGTCTTTTAAATATATACGCAACAGGCAAGTCTCCCGGCAATTTAATAGAGGTGATGAGCTGTGAAGGGGGCTGTATTTGCGGACCAGGTGTTGTTGCAAATCCAAAATTTGCCGCAAATAAATTGAAAGAATTTGTTGACAGTAAAGAGCATCTCTAAAATAGAGTTATTATTCATAATAAAGTAATAGCTCTATTATGCTCTGGAGACTAAATGCGCTTTTCAAATATTCTGTCAGTATTTTTTCTGGCTTTTCTATTTTCATGTTCCCAAAGCGATATATGGGAAGAACTGATTAAAAAACCCGATTTAATTCCTCCGGTTGTTTCTACAGTTTCGCCACGGGATGGAGAAACTGACGTATCAATATCAAAAATGTCAATAAAAGTTCAGTTTTCCGAACAAATGAATTCTTCTTCAGTGAATGAAGATACATTTTATATCACAGATTCTTTTGGTTCAAAAATTGAATGTGTTGTCTCGGATTTTTCATCATCGATTACTTTTAAAGCTTCTCCTGTATCAGATCTTTCTCTGAACAGTACTTATACTGTTTTTATATCTAAAAATGTTTCCGATATGGCCGGAAATAAAATGAAAGAAGATTACACCTTTTCATTTACGACCGCAGCTACTGCTCCTACTGCCGATAATATTTCACCTGAAATTTCCGTGAAAACAGGAGGTTCACTTTTAAAGAGCGAACAAACTATATCTTCCTCTTCTGTAATTATTGTAGAAATAAAGGAGAAAGAGCTGGTTTCATGGGATTTTTCAACAGGTAATTCTGTTTTATTAGATGGGAAATATACTCCTGAAAAAATAACAGATACTGATAATGATAAGCTTATAATTACCATAACACCGAATCCTTCGCTCAATATTGGAAATAATCTGATTTTTCGTGTCACTGCATCAGATTTAACCGGCAACGTCTCTACAGTAAGTATAAAAATTAATGTTACAGCAGCAGTGTTGAATAAGGTTTATGTAAATTCATCAACGGGTGATGATGAAAATATCGGAACTGATGCATATCCTGTAAAAAGAGTTTCAGTCGCTATTAATCGTTTGAATAAGAGTGATGAGTGTTTTATTTATCTTACCTCGGGCACTTACAAAGACTCAGTTGCGGTTTCCGGTTTCAATAACGGAATCACAATTTCCGGAGGTTGGTCGAATAATTTTTCTTCGGTTAATCAGTATAATTCGAAGTCAATAGTAATTGGTGAAAATTCAGGTATTTCAATAAGCAATTGTTCTAAAGTTAAACTTTCGGGCATATCTGTTATAACTAATGTCGATTCGTATTCCGTCGGAAGCGTTTATTCAAATATAACTGTATCGGAAACAGATTCATTTGAAATTAACTGCTGTGATCTGCAGGGAATTAATACCGGGGAATCTGAATACAAAGATTCTGTTGCAATGAGTATTGATTCTGCAACAAATGTTAAAATTATCAGTAGTAAGATCCGAACAAATTATGAACGCATTAAACCATATAGCTCTTCAGGAAAATTTAAAGGAGTTTATATTAGAAACAGTTTATCTGGAAGCGAAGTTTATATTTTCAATACACAGATTGTGACAGGTAATTCAGATTATGCTTCCGGAACATCAGTCCATTGTTTATACGTCGATGGGTCAAGTAGTGGTGATATAGTTTGTGTAGCTAATAATACTTTTGATCTCAGAGGAGGTGATACAATGCAGTGTGTTTACTTCGAAAATTCTGCTGGTGGTGATTATATTTATGATTTTAATGTAGCTCTTGGAAGATATTCTTCTGATTTTCAATATGTTGTTTATCTTTCGAATCCTGGTTTTTCTTTCGAAAGTTTCGATTGTGATTTTTGTATTAGCACATTTACAAAATTCAGTAATGTAACTCCTTACAGTGCTCCGGGAGGGACAACCGTAGTCGGAGACAATTATGAATCAACACTGGCAACAAATTATACAGGATTTGATTATCTTCCAACTGGACTAGCGGGAGGTATTTCTGTTTCAAACGGATTTACTAATTACTTTAGTACAAAGTTTTATAAAGACCTTTTTCCAAAAAATTCTTCAAATGAATATGTAGATATAAACGGGACAGTTCGTCCATCTTCGGGGAGCTGGTATTTGGGTGCATATCATCGAAATTGATTTATTTCTTTATTAAATTATAGTCACTTACCTGCAAGCCGCAGAAGAAGATAGTATAATGAAATGAAAAAATAAAGTATGATGAAGGTTTTCTCGTAAACAAGCAAGCTGCATGAAGATAAAATAAAAACTGCGGTCAGAAGAATAAACGGCGGAAAATTGATTTTCGCCGGTCTGCAGATTGTTATCATTCCGAAAATCAGAAAAGAAAAAACTGCCATGATGTATTTTTCTGCTTCAGCTTTTCCTGAAATGCTGTCAGAAATCAAAAGATAAGCCGCGAATGCCATTCCGGCAGCCGAAAAAATAATATAAGGAAGTGTGCTGACGGTTTCTGATGTGCGCAGATATTTCTTGATAGAAACAGCGATAAATACCGAAAGAGATACTATATAAATAGTTTCTCCAAGCGGAAAAGTCACAAATAATTTTTCCAGAAGTATAAGACCCATGAGAAAGAACCATGCCGAAAAAATCAGCTCTGTTCTTTCGGAAGTTTTCATTCTTTCTTTTACTATTTTTTCTATGTCTGCAAATGTGTTTTTACGCGTTGATTTCATTTTGTTTTCCGTATTTTGTTTTTAAACTGGTTAATCGCATCAATATGGGCGTTGAGTTCCTGCAGACCCTTATCTGTTATTCTGTAAAAAGAACGCGGTTTTTTGCTGATAAATTCCTTTCGGGATGAAAGAAAACCGGCAGTCTCAAGCTTAGAAAGACTTACACTTAAATTTCCATCAGAGGCTGAGAGCTCTTTTTTGAGAAAGTTAAAATCAACTTCCTCGTACATCGCGAGAACCGTCATAATGAAAAAACGCAGTTCTGATGTGAAAATGTGGTTCAGTTCATATTTCTTTTTTTCTGGACTCATATGTACTCCATAATCCCGGTAGAAAAAACCCCGACATGAACTGTACCGAAAATATTATCACTTCTGTGTTGTTATCCGGTTGTTTGAAATATATTCCGGTGAACAGATAAACCATTGCTCCGGCTAAAAATGGAAGGCTTCTAAGATAAGCCGAGGTAATAACAAGTCCCATGAACATTTCTATTGAGATGAAAGGCAGTATGTATTTCGGAGGATATAATTCCATGACTATAGGAAGGACGAAAAAGAAAAATATTGTCGATAGAGCAAGAAATGCCCAAATCCCGCTTATAATTAAAGACTGCTTAAAAACGAATCCATGCTTTTTAAAACAATATTTAATTCCTATCTGTTGAACCAGTACGCCTGCTATTGTAGAAAAAAACCATAAACTGTTAAGACCTGTCAGATAAACGATATTGCAGGTCAATGTGAGCCATAATCCCCAGAACATGAAATATTTTCCGGTAGAATCATAATCTTTTTTTCTTTTGGAATAACCGGATGTTATTGTTGCCAGTTTTTTGCTTTTATTCATAAGTAAACTTTGTATTATAAAGTTTATTTGTCCAGAAATTTTTGAAGGATTTTCCAATAGCTTGACATTTGGGTCGGTGAAGACTAAAAGTGCACCGGTATTATGATGAATAACAAAAAGGACATACTTAAATCAATTATAGCCGGAGATGCTCTTGGTTCTGTCTTTCACGGATTAAGTGAAGGACACATAAGAGCTAATTTTACGGCTGATGAAATTTACCCTGATACAATCAAGGCATTGAAAAAAAATGAATCGTTATGGAGAAAGCCGGCTCTTTATACCAGCGTTTCACAGCTTTCTGTTATTGCGGCTGTTCTTTCGTCCGCGCGCAGAATTTCATCGGATTCTTTCTTTCAGTCATTGCGGTCATCTCAGGCAAGCTCGATGCTTCCATGGGGTTGTTTCCGTCATCCTGACAGGGTATTTCAGATCTATATAGAGTCGCAATCGGCAAAATTGCCTTTGCCGGAGTTTCAGTCCCTGACGGTGCCCATTATAGCGTTTGCCTGTGGATTTTATTATCCCGGCAAAATATCTTTTGATGATGTCATAGAATTTGCTGTTTCTTTTACGAGGGATGTGCCGACTGTGTGTTCGGCACTCATTCTTTCCGATATCGAAGGAAAAGACTGCGGGTCTGCGGTAAAAGCGCTCGCCGAGTCTTCTGATTATCTTCTCGGATGTAAGGATTTATATCCGCGTTTATTTTCAGCCGGAATAAATCCGGATAAGGCGGAGAATTCATTGTCGCTTTTCAGTGAAATATTTTCTAATGTGTTAGGTAATGATTATCAGACTGCCGAGAAATATTTATCTGAGAAGATTTCAAAAATAACTTCTCAGAATATAACACGCGCCACGGTCGAAAATGTTTATTCGTCGATTGCGGTCGCCGCCGTGATTGCGGATTCAAATAATTCTTTCGCCGCTAATACCGCAGCTCATAAGGGCGGATTTTCGACACAGATAGCTTCACTTTGCGGTTTGTTTTCCGCTGTCCGGGGTTTTCCGGCAGATGATGAGTATTTTGATAAACTGATTAATAAAAAACGCATGGTTGAAATACTGAGTCAGTTGGATTCCGGGAAAATAAAAAATGCATTTCAGTTTATTGAAGAATTTCTTTCGGATGAATATCCCCTGACTATCAAGGAAAACGAAGAATTTCAGAGGAAGACTAAGAATAAGGAAACCTCTAAAGCGTCCGACGGAAAAAAACGTCAGACGGAAGAAGAGCGTTTAAGCAGGCATGTCGTTGAAAGCTGGACAAAGCTTGACAGGGCAAAATATAAAAAAGAGAAAAAACGGAATTCCGATTACGATGATTATTCGTAATCGGGAGTGAATCCTGCTTCGATGGTTTTCCGGACTTTCTCTGCTACAGCATTAAGGTCTGCAGCTGAAGTTTCTTTTACTTCAACAGGCGGATGAATGACAGCTTTTACTTTTCCGTAATGAACAAAAATAGATCTAGCCGGAATGATTTTTTCTGAACCGGAAATTGAAACGGGGAGGACCGGAAGACCGAGTTCAGAAGCAAAGTGAAAAGCTCCTTTTTTAAACGGGCCTATTTCATTTCCGTGAAAGCGTGTTCCTTCAGGAAAAAATCCTACACATGTTCCTTTTGTCAGTCTTTTTTTTGCTTCACCGATGCTTGCTATTGCTTTTTTGGAATTTTTTCTGTCAATACCCATGTTTCCGAGTCTTTTCATTATAAATCCGAATACAGGAATTTTAAGCAGTTCGGATTTCATAACCCATAGAATATCAGCGTTGAGAGATGCCCATAGAATTATCGGATCTGCATTGCTTTTATGATTTGCAACCACGACGTAAGATTTTGTTCTGTCATAATTTTCAATGCCTTCCGTTATGATGGTCATTCTCATCATAAAAGCCGTAAAGTTATTATACAACAGGATTATTTTTCTTCCGCGTTTTTCTCCCAGAAATATGGATGAAAAAAATGAAACAAATGTCATAAAAACAAATCCGATCGGAAATATTGTATAAAGAAACGGTCTGTATAGAAAATATAGAAATCTCATGTTTAACTCCGTATAAAAACAATCTTCATTGAACTGGGATTCTTGCAAGGATTTTTTGGCAGATATTCTTAAAGTAAAAAAGACCGGTCTTTCGACCGGTCTTATCGGGGTTGACGAGGCTCGAACTCGCGACCTCATACGTGACAGGCATGCGCTCTAACCAACTGAGCTACAACCCCGTTTATATGAACAAACTATTTGAGGGTGAGTTTTTGTCAATTAAAATCATAAGGCGAATCGAAATATTTTTTCATGTTCTCATTCTTTTTCGCTGAGGCGCTGTTTTAAAGCGCTTTCATTGATTGGAAGAGGGAAATTGACATCCTTTTCGCTTTCAAGCTGATTATCCCGGACTTCTTCTTTCCATTTATTTCTTTCAGCTTCGATTTTTTTTGCAATACGGTCAACTGCAGTTTTTATATCCGTATCCTGAGGATCAAGCAGATAGGCCTGTTTGTAATATGTCTCCGCCTTGAGAAGATCTCCGATATTTTCGTAACAGAATCCGGTGAAGAAAATTGTTTTTGTTTCCTGATTGTTCAGTTCAATCGCTTTTAAAAGATATTCAAGGGCCTTTTGATATTCTCCGCGCGACATAAGAAGAATTCCCATCTGATAATTTACTAGATTGTTCGCCGGATTGATGTCCAGGGCTTTTGAGAAGTAAACAAATGCGGAATCGATATCCTGAACGGTAATTGCAATAAGTCCCAGTTTACAGTTAGCATCAAAGTTTCTCTCATTAAGAACAAGAACTGCTTTGTAAAGGTTTCTTGCATCTTCCCATTTTTTTTCTTTCTCAAATAATTCCGCTTCTTTTATATAGATTTTTTCTTTTGATGCAAGAGTGTTTTCAAGATAAACGGAAAATATTTCAAAGCCAAGCTGAAATTTCTTTAAAGAAAACAAGAGCTGCATTTCTTTGTCAAATTCAAATGATGATTCGAATTTTTCGGCTTCTTTCAGCGGCAAAAGAATATCCTTGTGTTTCATCAGTTTTTGAGAAAGATACGGCTGAAGTTCCGGTTCGGAAATCATTCCGGCATAAGAAGCATTATCCGAAAAATAAAGAGAATACAGTGAATCGGTAAATCTGTCTCCGCGTTCGGAACTGTCGTCAGGAGAGATGTTTTGATCCACCAGGTTAATGCTCATCATTTTTGAGAGAAAATGTACGTCTTCATAAAAAAGTTTTTCGGCATCAATTGCAGCTGAAAGTTTTTCAAGGGATTTGTTGCCGAAGATCAGACTGTCCTTTGAGTCCGATGCCATAATCAATATTGAATCCTGCGAGACAAAGACACTGTGATTGGAAAAGAGTTTCCCTAGAATTCCGTAGATTGCACATCTTTCCCGGGTATATTCCTTTGTAGAAGGAATGAGAACTGCATAGATTCCGTTTGCATTTATTTTCTTTTTTATTAGTGAAATTACCGGAAGAGAAAACCTGTAGCGGCTTTCGGTTATATCGAAAAGATTAGGAATATCCAGAATTAGATCGAAACGGTCTTTTCCGGTTGCAAGCTTGAAAAGAAGATCGCCGGTCTTAACTGCCGGGCCGCTCAATCCTGAAACAGGCGGACGGTTGAAATCAACAAAACTTCCGGGAACATAACTGTAAATTCTTCCTTCCCGGAAATAGCTGAATGATTTAATACTGAAAAACTGGGAACAGCCGGACAGAATAAGTGTTTTTTCGCTGCTTGAAACAATGTATGCGGCAAGGACTGCGCGTTCCATTGATGTCCGTGCGTATCCGCTGGTTTTGATTACTATTTTTCCGTTTGAAGTTACAATTGATTCACCCGGAGCTTCGGGTCTGAACAAATCGGCGTTTGAATGTTTTATAAATAATTCCGAACCGAAAGGCATCGAAAATTTTTTGTGAAGAAATATGAAAGATGGAATAAGTATAATGATAATCACGAAAAAAAGAACTTTTTTGTATTCGGGCATTTTCTTCTGAGCGATATAAATTCCGGGAAGAATTATATTGACTGCTGCAACAATATAAAAAAGAAGAAAGTATGAAAAAGTTGTAAAAGGAATAAACATTATAGCTGAAAAAATGCACGCAGGAAGAGCAAAGAATGAAGTTCCTATGATGTGATGAGCTCTTGACTGATCAGAACTTTTGAGTATGGATTTAAGAGAATGGCAAAGCGTGAATCCGAAAAGAAGACCAAGCGGTGCAAAAAAGAATAACGATTTGAAAACAGGAATTCCGCTTCCGAAACGGCTTATCAATATAAAAAATATGAAAAAGAAAACAGGGTAGAGTGTTTCAGAATAAATATACCATGATCTTATTTTTGCAAATGAAGACAGTGTGTATCCTGTTAATATTGAAATTACTGAAGTGACGAGAAAAACAAATGCCGAAGTTGTGCTTTCACCGTAAAAACGTATAAACGCAAGTGCTCCGAGAAAAAGATATATTGCTATTGAGGAGAAATTCAGAAAATTAAAAAATATCTCATCCTTGTCAGGTTCACTTTGTGTATTATCTCCTGCAAAAACATCTTTTGCGAAGATATCTTCAGGCCGGTATTTAAGGGAAATAAATGCTGCCGGAATAACGGATAATCCGAGAAATGATGCTGCGGCTATTTTTGAAGCAAATAATGGAATAAAATGATAAATCAATATGCCGGAAGCAATCCCGAAAATAAAAAATCCCATGTAGGCTGCAGCGCCTTTTTTTTCATCGAAAAATTTGCCGCATGAAGCTTTCAGAAAGTAATTGTTTTTGATACCGAGAAAAAAAGGAACAGCAAGTGCTGCCGCTGCGTACAGAACCGGGCTGAATATAAATCTGCTCAGCACAGTTTCCGTGTTTGTTTCACCGGACTGGCAGTAGAAGTAAAAAGCAAAAGCCGATGCTGCAAGAAACAATGTTTCGTTAACTAGAAAAAGAATACGGGTTGACTGAATTTTTCTGAAAAGGATACGTCCGCAGAATTTTCCGAGAAGATGGGCAATGAGTCCGCCTGCTATTATTATTTCAAAGACGTTCGCATAAGGGAATATCCGGCTGTAGACGGAAGAGAGTTTCATCATCAAAAAGGATGCTGCGGTCATAGAAAAAAATATGTTGATATATATAAGTTTTCTTTGATAATTTTGAATATAATTGTACTGCTTGATCTCGCTCATGAACGGGAAACCTCTGGATCGAATATTCTGATTCTGTTTTTCAATATAATAACCGACATTTTTAGTCTATAACAATATAAAACAAGACATTTTCTTTATGTTTTGTGAAAAACTGTCTGCTTGGCTTTTTAAGCCTTTTTTAAGAGATAATCATCCGAAAATCGTCTTTTCGCTGATCTATCACATAATATGATTCATCAATTATTGATTTATTCTTTCATGTTTTTTTAAGTTTGAATTAAAAATGATGTCATTTTCTTAAAATATAACTAAGTGTCTCAGCCATTTTTCTGCCGCTAAGAGGTTTTTTTAAAAATGAATCAATTCTCAATGCTTTCATCTTCGTCTCGACTTCGGTATCAATATATCCTGAACATAGGATAAAGGGAATTTCGGGCCGTATATTTCTGATTATTTCTGCAAGATCAAATCCGGTATAACGCGGCATAGTGTAATCTGAGATTACAGCATCAAAAAAGAAAGGTTTTTCTTTGAAGAGGGATAATGCTTTTTCGGGATCGCTGAATCCGTATGCGCAGTAACCGAAATTCTTCAGCAGAGAAGTACTTGTACGTACAAGATTTTCTTCATCATCTACGAGAAGAATATTCCCTGTTCCGTTTAAAAGTTCTGATTCATCAGTAAAATTATGATTTTCAGAGTTTTCTTCAACTGCAGGGATATAAATTGAAAA
>ENA-UPTA01001379-UPTA01001379.1-activated-sludge-metagenome-genome-assembly--contig:-NODE-1379-length-27030-cov-31.986432_pt1 | contig 27030 bp, 27 predicted proteins | sample MGYA00238184_ERZ773361 | MGnify/ENA primary metagenome ERZ773361 (study PRJEB29100, sample SAMN05720205) | activated sludge metagenome | isolation source: anaerobic digester from wastewater... | reverse complement strand
TCCCGCAGCGCTTCCGCCCAGCGTGATGTGGAATCCGCCATGACGGCCACGCTGTACCCCATGTCCCGGTAATATTCGGCGATGGTTACCCCCGTGTAGATACTGACTTCACGCGCGGGAACCGGCATGTTGGAGGTGTTGGCAATCATCACGGTTCTTTCGATCAGCGGCCGTCCGTTGCGCTCATCAATCAGTTTTGGAAAATCCGTAAGAACGTCGGTCATTTCATTCCCTCGTTCTCCGCAGCCGATATAAATGATGATGTCCGCATTGCACCACTTGGCGAGCGCATGCTGGGTCATCGTTTTGCCCGTTCCGAATCCTCCCGGAATTGTTGCGGTTCCTCCGCGCGCGATGGGGAAAAAGGTGTCGATGATTCTCTGTCCCGTGATCAGGGGTTGAAAAGGTTTTTTTCGGTTTTGAATGGGGCGTGGTTTTCTGACAGGCCAGTAGGCGGCAAGTTTTCCTTCGTAACGGCCTGCGCCGGTGTCCACGGTAAACACCGTCTCTTCGATGGTGTAGCTTCCGGGGCCGGCGATGTCGGTTAACGTTCCGGAAATACCGGGTGGAAGAAGCAAACGGTGCATGATCAGCGGACTTTCCCGAATCTCTCCCAGGATCACTCCGCCTTGGATGGTCATGCCGCTTTTGGCAAGAGGCTGAAATTCCCATTTTTTTCCAACATCCAGCGGCGAGATTTTGATGCCTTTTTTGATGTAACTGCCGCACATTTCGCTGATGCCGACGAGCGGTCGCTGAATGCCGTCGTAAATATTGGACAGAAGTCCCGGTCCCAGCAAAACGGAAAGCGGTCGGCCATAGGAAATCACGCCGTCGCCGGGTTTTAGTCCGGTGTTGTCTTCATAAACCTGAATAATGGCGATCTTTTCGGAAAGCCGGATGACTTCGCCGATGAGGTGGTCGGGCCCCACTTCGGCAATGTCGAACATTTTTATTCCTTGCAATCCCAAGGCTTTCACGATGGGGCCGTTTACGGCAATGACCTGTCCTGTCATCAGCTCTTCCACGTTTCCTCCCTTGGCGCAAGCGCGGGTTTTCCCGTTTCAACATTTGCCAGGATCTTGACAACTCTTTGTCGGATGAGTGACGATTTCCGAAAGTAGATTCTCTCCAGGGTCCGGTTGAAAATGCGTCCTCTTTTTTCATCCATGACCAGACATCCTCCCCATCGGATTGAGGGGTCATCACGGATCGTCAAGGGAGAATTGATGCCGGCCGTCCGGACAGCTTCCTGAATATTTTTTTCCCAGCCAAGATCCTCTTTTGTCAGTCGGATTTCCATTTGGCCGGAGATGCTTTTTCCGGCCCGGACGATGGATGAAATTAAAAATGGTGGATAGAGGGGATGATTCCGTATTTCCGACATGACCTCCTCTATCATTTGCCGGGTGAAATTTTCGACGCTCCATAATAACCGTTTCTGCTGTTCCAGGGCCATTTTGTTTTCTATTTTGACTAGTTCCTGCCGGATTTGCGCATCGGTTTCAGCCTGGATTTGCATGCGGAAATTTGCGGCCCAGGTCTGATGCATTTCATCAAGCCGCCCGATTTCCTGTTCTTCTGTGTTCCGGATGGCCAGGATTCTTTCCTCGGCTTCCCGTTTTATGGAGTTTTCCAAAGTTGTGCTGTCCATCATGGATCCTTTTCCCGCCGTTACATGGAAATGCCCAGCGCTTCCGATACGTAACGCATGGTCGATTTGCGAAATTCCGGAGAATCGTCCAATCCGGGAATTTCAAGAATGACCGTATCCGGCAAATCGAGGTTCATCCGTGCAATCTGTTCTTCCAGACCGCAAACCAACTCATTGGTGATGAGCACAAGACCGGCATTCTTCTTGTTGATGACTTCATCGAGCCTCGCTTTCGCATTGGCCGTATCCGACACGATGCCTTTCGCCCCGGCCAGACGAAATGCGCTTACGGTATGGATGTCTCCGATAACATATATATTTTGCATAGCTACAATTTGTTGAGTATCATAATGGCAATAATCAGACCGTAAATGGCGATTCCTTCCGCCAGACCCAGAAAGACAAGGGTTCTCCCCATTAGTTCCGGCTTTTCGCTGACCGCGCCAATCGCCGCGGAACCGATTTTTGCAACCGCATAGCCGCTGGCCAGACAAGCCAATCCTACCGCCACGCCTGCACCGATGTAAGCCAATCCGCCGGCTTGCAGAAGGGTGCCGGCCGGGCCGGTCTCCACCGCAAACGCAGCGGCAGGAGCAAGAAACCATGCCATGCCAAGAGAAATGAATCCCATTTTCCACGCTGTTCGTTTTTTTTCGATCATTTCACACCTCCAATGTTTTCGCTTCTAATGTGAACGGGGAGAAAGGGATTCCCTCTCCCTTGAAAAATCTGCTGAAAAACTCGTAATATTCAAGACGTAGAGACTGAATACCACAAATCAGGCCTTCAAAACCCATGATGAAGATATTGCCAATGACAATAATGATGACGGCGCCGACGGATGTCCTGGCCGGGTCGGCCATGCCGGCAAGGGTATAGGTAACCATGCTCAAACCGGCATGCGAAAGCGCAAAAGCGCCCACACGGATGAAGGAAATCGTATTGGCAAAGAGTCCCAGAACAATTTCCACAATTTCCATAAAGGTTTCAACCACATATTCCGCAAGGTGCTGGGGCCTGGCCTTTTGAAAAAATGCTTGTCCCAGGAGGCTTTTCATCGAAAAAGCCAGCAGGGGCAAACAAACCGCCGGGGCGATGAGCCACAAAGAAGGGGGCTGACCGGTTTGCTGGTGATAGAAGACACTTGCAACAACTGTCGCATAGAGGATCCCGACAGCCAGTCCCCGTTTTTCCAGCAAGGCTCCAAAATAATCGCCGTTAAGACAACCATTGATAATATTCAAGGAAAATCCGATGATGATCAAGATGGCGCCCATCAGGATCGTCAGGGAAAACAGGCGCAGGATATCTTCTGTGGGATGAAACCAAATCGCGGGCAGCAGATGTTCGCTGGAAAAAACGCTTCCGTACAGAAGGCCGCAAACCGCTGCCGAAGCGCCGCAGGCCAGCAGGATTTCACCCGCTTGACCAAAAAATTGCTGAGCCTTTTTTTGCCCGGACCTTTTGAGAAACAGGCCGGCCAGCATCAGGACCAGTCCCTGACCCAGATCTCCAAACATCAATCCGAACATGATGACATAGGTCAGGGCGGCAACCGGCGTGGGGTCAAGCTCATTGCTGGATGGCGTGCCCATGATGTTCACCAGAAGTTCGAAAGGCTTAAAAATCCGTATGTTACGCAAGCGGACCGGGGCTTCCGGATCCTTGGTGATCTTCAAGAGGAATCGGTTTTGGCAAATGCTCTGCATGATGCCGATGAGCTTTTCTTTGTCCTGAATGTCCATCCAACCCGTGAGAAATGCGGCCCGGGATGAATTTATGGACAGACGCATGGCGGAGAGCATTTTTTCATAAATCCGATAATCTCTGTGGATTTGTAAAAGCGTCTGACCTTCCCGTTCTTTCAGGCGGTTGATATACGATTCAATCATGGCGCTCCGGAGAGAGAGGGTGTGATTTCGTTTTTCCAGAATTGCCGGAGGATTCGGCCGGACCTCCTCGGATTGGTCCTCAAAGCCGTTTTCCTGCAATATCCGGATCATTTCGGGATAATCCGATGGCATGGCGATGCCAAGCACATAAGGATGCATTTCAACCAGGAGGAACCTGCTGTTTTCTGGAGTTTGAATTTTCTGCTCTTTTACCGTGCCGAACACGGTTTTCAGAATTCCGGGCTTTTGAAACCATACTGGATCCATGCCCATTTTGTTCAGCGCTTCGGCATGTTGCAGATCTCTGGCCAGTGTATTTTGCGCTTCACGGATTTTTGCCTGAATTCTTGCCGAACGCTCCAATATCTTTATGGTTTTGGATACAAACGCCTCATCCTCCCCGGCATGAACCAGTCGGACGGGTTTTTCGGTATTGTCCGGCTCAAGATTCAGTGCATTCAGGATCCGCGTGGTGGCTGAAAGAATTTCCCTGGTCAGGGCTTCCTCTTTTTGCAAGCCATCCTCTGAATCTGTGTCTTTCTCCTGAAGGCGGGCCAAATGGAGGATGCCGGCCTGACCCAGAGCCGAAAACACCTGCCGCTGAAAGGTTTTTTCAAATGCAAGAGTAATTTTGCGGATATCCGATGAAATAAACATCTGCGGCCTCACATTCCACAAATCATTTGGTTCAGAATCGTTGCGGCGGGCATGCCGAATCGCTTGCCCTCGATGATTTTAAACAGATTTCGGATTTGGAAATACAAAAGCCAGAGATAAGCGACAACGCTGTAAATCGCGTGGAAATCCCGATGGAATGCAGAGGAGATCCAGTTATAGTAATGCTGTTCCAGATTCTGTTCAATGTCCGAAACGGAAGGCTCCTGTCCGGTAGCCGCGCGCATTGTTTCCAGCCGCCGATTCAGATTTTCTTTTTCCAGACGGGCTCGATTTTCTAAGCCTTTGTAATCAAAAGATAAAGACTCTTTCAGGAATCTTTCGATTTTTTCATCGGAAAAACGATAATACGTTTTCAGGCGATTGGACCAGATCACAACGAGGATGGCCAGACGCTTGAGCATCATTTCCCGGTATTGATCCGCAGCTCCTGCGGAGAGCAAATCCGCACATCGGCACAGTGAGTCGGCTGTGCAAAAGTCCAGGTAAAGGGTCAACCGCCGGTAGCCGGTTAGCTTGTTGATTTTTTCATCCTGATAGGCCTCGGCCAGAAGCGAGCGCACATCCTGCCAGGAAAGCTCCTTCTTCAGCAGTTCCTTCGAAAGAAGGGCGAAAGCTCCGATGTCATACCACGGATTGATGGTTTGATGACCTGCGGCTTTTGCCAGGAGGAGCTTGGCGTTGTTGGTTTCGTATTGGCGGAGATAGGCGATGAATAAAGGCGTGTATTCTTCGTGTGCCCAGGCGATGGCAAGGACCGGAGCGATTTCGTGCCGGAAAAGGGTTTCCCGGATTTCGGCCGGATTGGACGAGCCCGCGTCGTTTCCGGGAATCGTCTCCGGTTCACGAATCATCCCTGCATAGTGGCTTTGTGAGTAAAGCCTGCTTTTCAAAGCGTAAATACGGGCATGAAGATAAGGTGGGTCGGCAAAATGACGCATCGTTTTCTAGGCCTCAAGAAGCAGGGAAAGAATGTCATTCTGGATCGCCTGTTTCAGGACGGGATCCTGAAAATTTTTTTTCCTTTCAGAGGTGGCAATGGTTGACGCGTTTTCGGCTTTTCCTTTTGCCTCTGAAACGGCGCGGATTCGCCTGGAATGTTCATCAGAGAGGATCTGGTTTCGCAGAGTTTCTTTTTGTTCTTCAAGGGCGAGCTTATGTTTCGCTATCCGCTCGGCCGCCTCCTGTTCGGCCTTGGTGACGGCCGCCGCGCATTGCCTTTCGATCTCGATAATCCGGGTTACCATCTCATCCATAAAGATCGTCTCCCTTGTGGTCCCAGAATTGATTCAAAATGCTTTTCTTCTTTGTTCTTATTATAGACCTGCCGGAGTTTCGTGTCAATGATGTCCCGGAATATGTGCCCCGGAATATAGGTGCAACACACTAATTTATTGATAGAAATTCAATGACATGATAAAGAAATAGCCATGAGGGAAAACCGTCATGCCTTTGGAATTAAGCAGTTTGCAAAAAGCCGTTCGCTTGCTTAAACGAGCTATTGGTGTGTCCCGCAAGGTAATAGCAAGCGGCGCTGATGGCGACCATCAGGATGTGATCCGCGCCGGAGTCATACAGAATTTTGAATTCACCTATGAGCTGTGCTGGAAATTTATGAAGCGCTGGCTTGAGATCAACGGAGAGGGAGCATCCATTGACGGAGCCACCCGTAAGGAACTTTTTCGAATAGCGGCTGAACATCGTTTGATTGATCACGTTGAGGTATGGTTCGCTTATGCGGCGGCAAGGAATGAAACATCGCATATCTATGACAGCCAAAAAGCGGTTCTTGTATTTGAAACCGCCAAAACGTTTCTGAAAGATGCGCAATTGCTTCTTCGGAGGTTGAAAAGTAAAAATGATTGACATTTCCGAGCATCATCTGACATCTGTTAAACAAATCTTGGCGAAACATGTTTCCAGTGCCGAGGTTTTGGCTTTTGGTTCCCGCGTTTCTGGAAAAGCAAAGCCTTATTCCGACCTGGATCTGGTCATCAGAGAAAAAAAAATGATCCCCATCAATACACTGGCACGCCTGAAGGAAGATTTTGAAGAATCGGATATTCCTTTCCGTGTTGAAATTCTGGACTGGAACGGCATCAGCCGCGAGTTTCAAAAAGTCATCAAAAGACATTGCGAAGCGCTTTGAATGGGGTGGGCGCCCGGCCGGAATGATGTGGCCGGGCGCGTTATTCCTTATTCAAATTCAAATTAAGAGGTCGGCATGCTGGTGAAAACGCCGCGCGGATCCACCTGTGTTCGGATGATGTCCAGGGCCTCGGGTGAAATGAGCTTCGTTTCCGGGATTTCTCCGTCCGGTTTGAGCAGTTCGAAACCGGTCAACTGCTGGGCCAGGTCAAACGTCACGCCGGGAGTCAGGGACTGAACCCGCATCCGCTTGCTTACCGGATGAAAATCATAGACGCCCCACGGACTGATAACGGCAGACGGCCCGTTGCCGATCAGGCCGGCTTCTTGACGAGAGTTGCCGCCGGTCAGATGTCCTACCGAGGTGATGAAATCAACTTTCTCCGGAAATTTATCCGGTGTTTGCAATCCGACCAGCACCATTTTTTCCGTCAGGGAAGACAGATCGTTGTTGCCGCCGCTGCCGGTCAGACGAACTTTCGGCTGATGAAAGTCCTTGCCGATCATGTGTGTGTTGACATTACCGTACATATCCACCTGGGCGAAGCCTAAGAATCCAATATCCACATAACCGTTGTAGCATTGCGCAAACGAGTAGGCCATTTCCATAATGGTGGGGGATTTGCGCCAGGTGAAGGGGCAGCCCACTGACCAGGGCATGTCGCCCTCAATCGGATCCTGTCCGCCGGATTCATAAACGATGGTGATGTTCGGGGCATGGGTTTTTTTGGCCAGAATTCCCGCCACCATGGGAAGTCCGGTTCCGATATAAACGACCGAGTGGTCGGAAATCTGCTGCGCTATAATATAAGCCAATGTTTCCAAGGGATTGGCTGGTGCGTTCAAATCTCGCATGGTTTTCTCCTTTCTAATAATAGAGTCCTGAATCATGCTTCAGGGTAAATTCTTCATAAGAGAAATCGATGTCTTCATTATCGCCTTCGGCTGCTTTCGTCTGACGGCGGGCCTCGGCGATCCATTTGGCGCCGCCCAGTTTTTCAACAAACTCAAACTGGTTTTTTACCCCCATAATCCATTCGTCAAGAAAGGACTTGGCGTTTTCGTCGGACAGGCAAGCCCAGCGCATACACTTTTCCCACCATTGACGCGGCCAGTAGTAGCAGCCGGGCATGCTGCCGGGAAGGGCGCCGAAAGGCATTTCGACTACGGCGTCCACATAAAAGAATGGAATGATCTGTCCCTGACGGTTGTAACGAATGTCATTTTCGGGAACGATTTCTTCTGCCGTAACAATGACTTTGCGTGCTGCGGCGGCCATAGCCAGATCGTTGACTGCCGGTCCGTAAATGTAGGCGTTGCCATACTTGTCTGCTGCATGGCAATGGATAATGGATACATCCGGATACAAAGCCGGAACGAGTACCACAGGATCTTTTTCCGCTTTGAAGGGATGCTGGATGACCTTAAGGTAGGGATTGTAACGGACAAGATCGCTGCCCAGCATTTGTTTGCTTAAAACACCCGGCGAACCGAGTTGAGCTGCCTTGAATCCCTGGGCCATGCCTCCGTGGCTCCATTCCGAGAGAATGGTGGTCCGGCCCGCCTTGAGCGCACGGTCAAAAATCTTGTCGATTCCTCGCATTTCCGCTCCGGTGTAAGAATTGTGGGAGTAGGAAACCAAACCGTAAAAGATAAAAAAACTCTGGTTGGTGTTGGGCGATCCGATCATCTGCAGGTTTTTTCTTCCCTGACGGATGATTTCATGAAAAGCTTGGTGTGGGGTGCGAACGTATGAAAAACCGCCGTCGGTAATCACGTCGCCATCCTGTACATAGGTTGCCACCGCCTCGCCAATCGTCATCCGCTTGTCTTTCTTGGCGTGCTCCTTTTTCAGATGCGCCTCTCTGGCTGACTCAAAGTCAACCAGCCGGTCCAAAACCGAGGTGTCGCTTAATCTGAGGTTGGCCACCGCTTCCTCGTTGTAGAGATATTTTGCCATCTCTCTATCCTCCTTCATCAAAATTACCCTTTGTGTTACCCCACATAACACTCTGATATTATACACTTTCAGGAAATAATGGTCAAGTTTTATCTTGAAAAGCCGTTTTTTATTGACTCTTGAAAGATAAACGCATAAAGGACGAAAATCGAAAGAATGTGCTGATTTTCAGGAGGAATTACAGTGATGGTGGATGAGGAAAAGGTATTGGGGTTGCCCGCGGAAAGCGGGAGGTGGTTGTTTGTTGCTCTGGGAATTGTTATGAATGTCTGTCTGGGCGCAGTTTATGCCTACAGCATTTTTTTAAAACCCGTGAAAGAGGCGTTTGTCGGTATTTCTTCTTTTCAGGCCAATTTGCCTTTCATGGTTTTCCTGGCTTTTTTTACCGTGCTGATGTTTTTTGGCGGTCGAGTGATGGAAACGCTGGGGCCGCGTAAACTGGGCATTATCGGCGGAATCATCGTGGGCTTGGGTTGGCTCTTGTCGGGCTTTGCATCCAATATCTGGATGCTGACGTTGACGTATGGCGTTATTGCCGGGTCGGGCGTTGGTCTGGTTTATGGGTGTCCCGTGTCCATGGGCGCCAAGTGGTTTCCGGATAAAAAAGGTCTGGCCGTCGGTCTGATGCTGACCGGATTTGGAGGATCGGCTTTGATCACCGGCAAGCTTGCCAATACTTTGATTCCATCAATTGGCTTGTCTTCGACCTTCATGTATTTTGGCGCTGCTTTTGGCGTGATTCTGGTGATTTTAAGTATTCCTTTTCGCTTTCCCGTTTCCGGATGGGCTCCGAGTGGCTGGAAACCCGCAACCGGAGCCGCAGCCGCAGTTGATTTTTTGCCGGGTGAAATGATTAAAACCAGCACGTTTTGGGGACTGTTTTTTTGCTTTATTATTGGCTCCATTGCAGGACTGATGGCCATCGGCATTTCCAAACCGGTTGGTAATGAAATTATTAAAATCTCCGGTGAGACGGCCGCCACGCTGGTCGGCATTTTTGCGATTTTCAACGCGATGGGGCGACCGCTGTTTGGTTTTCTGACCGACAAAATTACTCCCCGCAATGCGACGATTCTGAATCTGGCGGTCATTCTTACCTCATCTGTTTTGATGATCATGGCCAGGGAAGGCGATACGATGCTCTACACCGCAAGCTTTATCGGTTTCTGGTTGGGCTTGGGAGGATGGCTGGCGATTGCTCCGACCGCAACCGCTGCGTTTTTCGGCATGAAAAATTATGCGAGAAATTACGGCGTTGTCTTTTTTGCTTATGGTTTTGGGGCGATCATTGGCGGCATCATTTCCGGTCAGGCCAAGGATGTTTTTGGAACCTACACTTATGCATTTTATCCCACGGCTCTTCTGGCGGCGGTTGGGATTGCTGTGGCGATTGCTTTGCTGAAAGCGCCGAAAAAAGCGTAAAGGAAGACGAGAGAGGTCATCAGAAGCGGGCGATTGGCCCGCTTTTTGATTTAGCGAATCATTCTTCTGTCAATGGTGACGGACCTTTCTCCTTCCTGTTCTACCATGGAATCATCATTTGCCTGTCCTCGAAACCGTTTGACGTTGAGCATGAAAATATCCAGTTTGCTCAGCACGTTCGGAGGCAGCAGATTGCCGTCAATTTCAATGGAGATGGCCGGATAGTTTCTTTCTCTGGCCCAGGGTGTGAATAGGCCCTCAATGACGCGGCCAATCAGGCAGGCGAAAGGCGATATATTCACGATGCCGGAATAGCCATCCATCATGGCGGTGGCTGCGGCGCCGCTGGAGATGCTGATCTCTGAATAGAGTTCATGGCTTACAAAGTGTTTTTCCGTGTTGTCCATGATGGTTTGCATATCGCACGGTGTTTCCGGCACCAGGCCGGTTTTGCTTAAGGCGTCGCGAACTTTTTTCTCCACATTTTTTTTGTAGGCCTGCTCGATTTTCCAGTCGAGAATCTCGCGGAATTCGCGTGTAAAGGGTCGTCGGTGGAAAGGAGCCAGATAGAGCTTCTTTTTGAGTTCGTAGTGCCTGACGAAATCGCAGTAATAGAGCCATTCAGAAACATTGGATATTTTACTGATAATGCCGTGTGTGCTGAACTGATTGATCAGTTCATCAACCGCAAAATCGTCACGGCGGACATAAATTTCTCCGACAATCAATACTTTTGGACAATCCGCCATTTTTCTGGCCAGCGGAATCTCCGCTATGGTTTGAGCGATTTCCTCCAGGACCGGAAGAACTTGAGTGATGTCCTTTTCGGCGACCCGGATCATTTTTTGCCAGGTCTGATCATAAACAGCCAGGGCTTTGGTCGGATTTTCCGCACAGGTTCTCAGGGACGTTTCCACATCTTTCATGTAATCGCCGATGATCGTGGCCCACCAGGCGTATTTGGAAAATTCCGATCCAAGTTCATTGTAGGAATTGTTGGCTTCCAGAGTGAACACCAGGACGTTTTCCAATCGTAGGTCCTTGAAAAGATTGTCATAAAAAACAAAATACTGGCCGGTCCGGCAGGGGCCGGTTGTGGTGGGCACAAACAGGAGATAGATTTCATCCTTGCGGTAGTGATCGGATGATAAATATTTCAGGCAACTGCCCAGGACCAGATGAGACGGCAGGCATTCCTTGCCGGAGGCGTGATTGCGTGCCATTTGCAGCGTATAAATGTCAGGCACCGGCATGGCCTCTGCGTGGATGCCCAAACCGCGGATTGTCGCGCCGACCAGTTCTGCGGAAAGACGACCCATGCTGGATAATAGCAGTTTTACCCGTGGATTGTTTTTAATGGGGATTTTTTCGCCGGTCCTTTCGTTTCGGATATGAATATCTTCACCTGGCTGGTTTACAAAACGCAGACCGTTGTCGTAGCGTTCCTCGCCGATGTCCGTCAGTTTGGAACGGTATCCTTCGATGATATCCAGAAAGGCCTCAATGCGTGTATCCACGCCGGCGTCGGCTGTGTGGGAATCCAGTTCCAGAATCAGAAAGGGCTTGATGCCCATCATCCACTTCAAATAATGCAACATGAAGGAGTCGGGTGCGCAGGAAAAGTTGGATATGTAGGTGATAAAGATATTGTCTTCATTTTTCAAAAGCCTACCGGCTTTCATGTCCTGCTGACCGTAATACCAGTACATGTTGGGATAAATATTTTCTTGTGTGAAGGGAAGAATATCATACGGGATGACCGAATATCCACGAGAGGTGTATTTTCGGGGAATTCCCATGTTGGCGTCGGTTGTGAACGAGTTGTAGGGGCGTCCCAGAATGGCGATAACGGGCTTTCGGGCCAGTCTTGCTTCTTCAAGCGCCTGTTTGCCCAGTTCAGCAAATTTGCCGAAACACGCTATTTGTTTTTCGTGCGCGATCAGAAAGGCGTTTTTGGCTTCTTCTTCCGGAAATCCCAGCGCTTTTCCCAAAGAGATAAAGGGTTCCGCTGCTTTTTCCAGCCCGTACATGAAGCTGATCACGGGGGTTAAATATTTTTCATCCGGAATTTCCGGAAAAGCCTTTTTGATGTAGTAAGGAAGGCTCTGGGTGATGGGACAGAAATTGGCCGGCGCATCCTTTTCGTAGCTTTCCATGTCCCGAAAATGCGGAAGAAAGAGGTAATCCGTTTTGCGGTTCAGAAGGTCCTGAACCGCGCCATGTGCAATTTCCGCCGGAAAGCAATAGCTGCTTTCCACGCGCGCCGTTCCTTCAGGCAATATCTCACTGGAAACCAGAGTTTCGATGCCCATTGTGTGAAAAAACCAGGAGTAAAGAGGCCAGAGCGTATAGATGGAGAAACAGCGGGGAATTCCAACAACTCCATCTCGTTTTTTGACCCATGTGGCCGGATCGGGCGCGCATTCCTGAAAAAGGAGATCATTTCGTTTTTGAATGTAATCGATCCCTTCTCCTCCGGGCATGGCTTTTTTCTTCCTCAGGTTCGCATATTTGTTGCATCGCCCGCCGAAGCTGTATTTGTGGCCGTTGACTTGCAGGATACGAATGGGGCAGTAGTTGTCGCATGTTTTGCACTGGAATTCCTTTTCATGAACCAAGCTGGTGTTCAGGATTTTGTCCAGGTCATAGGATGTTTTGTCCAGAAATCCATCGGCAGATTTTTGTCTGGCCAGAAGGCCGACACCGAAACATCCCATCAATTCCGGGTCAGGCGGCACCAGAATATCTTTGCCCAGCAGCATGGCAAAAGCCGGCGGAATGGCTTTGTTTTTTGCGACACCTCCCTGCAGGACAATATGATTGCCGATCGTTCGGTTGCCCACAACTCGGTTGAGATAATTGGAAACGACTGAAGTAATGATGCCGGCGGTGATGTCTTCGCGGGAGGCGCCCTGCTGAACGGCGTTGCGGATGTCTGAATTGATGAAAGCTGAACAATGTTCGCCAAACTTCAGAGGCGCTTCCGCTGAAAGAGCGATATCGCCGATTTGAGACGCTTCGGAGATGTTGAGATCCCCCTGGGCCGATTCTTCCAAAAAAGATCCTGTGCCTGCGGAGCAGGCTTCGTTCATGGCGTAATCAATCGGGACTTTGTTTTTCAGAGAAACATATTTGGCGTCTTGTCCGCCGATTTCAAAGATGGTGTCGATATTGTCCCGGTAAAACGACGTGCCGACCGCGTGTGCAATGATTTCGTTATATACGGCCGGTGTTTCCAGGAATACGCCGAGAATTTCACGGGAGGAACCGGTGGTGGACGCAAGCGAAATGGTGATGGGTTCATCGCCAATATCCTCCCGAATTTGCTTTTTGATTTCTCTGAGACAGTTCTTCAGTGCGCTGACCGGATCGCCATGGGTCCGTCCGTAATAAGATGCCGCAATTTTCTGCGTTTCAAAATCAATGAGGGCGGCTTTGGTAGTGGTGGAACCGCCGTCAACACCTAAAATGTACTCTCTTTCTTTGATGACTTTTCCTTTTTGCGATGGAAGATACGTGACCTGTCCCAGCGCGGTTTTCAGACTTTTGAATCGTTTGAAATGAATGGCGCTGTCCTTGATGAGAAGGTTTAGCTCTGGAAGAGCGCTGCCGGAGGTTCGGGCCATCAGGGCCGCGCCGTAGGCTTCGAAGAAGGGCGCTTGTTCGGGAACGAAAAAATCAAGATCAGGCAGACGTTCACGCAGGAAACGCAAAATGTGCTGATTTTGGGTGACGCCGCCGACAAGCAGCGCTTGTCCTTTTTCAATTCTGGCCTTTTTGAGAAATTCGATCACCTTGATGGCCATGACGTCGCTCAAAGATAGGACAATGTCGCCGGTTTGAGCTTCTCCCTTATTCAGGCGATGCGTGCAGTCGCTTTTCATGAAGACCGAACAGCGGGAAGAAAGTTTCAAGGCTCGGCATTCATGAGAGATCCTATTGATGTCACCCAGTTTCATGTTCATGCGCATCAACTGCTGCTTGAAGAATTCACCGGTGCCCGAAGCGCATTTGTTCCCGGAGAAACGGGTGATAATTTTTTTATTCTGATCGAGTGTGTAAACCACCAGATCTTCTCCGCCCAAAGAAACGAGTGCATCCATGGGCCGGCTGAATTTCTGCAGGGCCGCCTCGATGCAAAGCGGTTCAATGGCGCTGTTGACATTTAAAAGGTGTCGTCCTTCCGTTCCTGTGGCAAGAGTTGGAACGCCGGAGGGGAGTTTGCGCGTGGAGAGAATATTTTTCAGCGTTAAGGGAAAATGTCCATCATGAGGTTCAACCGCACTCCATACAATGCGATCTCCCTCCAGAAGGGTTGCCTTCACGTTTGAGGATCCGATATTGATTCCCAGACTGTGCATGATCACTCCTTTCCAATGGTCATCCTGACGGTCAATAGGATAATTGAGCCGCATCGTCAAGTATCAGATGAAGCATGCTGTAATGGTTTCGGTCAATTCATTCTTTAGACAACGGCAACCGGGAGAAAAAAGCAGCTGATAGCGGTTGCCGTCAGCTGCTTCGGGAGTTTCCAAAACAAAATTGTTACAAACTACAGACAGGAGAAAGTGTCCAGTTTGACCTCTCCTGTTTCAGGGCTTCATTAATGTCCTTCCTCCATGGCGCCGCCGATATACATCATGGCCAGGAGCATGAAAACCAATGTCTGGACAACCGAGGTAAAGATCATCAAAAACATAATGGGCAGAGGAACAATGAGCGGAACCAGCATTAAAACCACCAGCAAGACGATATCTTCGCCGGCGATGTTTCCGAACAACCGGAAGGTTAGAGACAAAGGCCGTGACAGATGACTGATCAACTCGATGGGCAGCATAAGCGGAATCAACCACCAAACGGGTCCGAGGAACTGTTTGATGTATTTGGGACCGTGTGTCATGACCCCGACGACATGGGTCATACAGAAAACCACCAGGGCCATGGCCAGGTTGGTATTGATATTGGCTGTGGGAGATTCAAATCCCGGAATGATTCCAATGAGGTTGGAGGCCAGAATAAAAAGGCCGATAGTGGCGATGAGCGGAAAAAACTTTTTTCCATGTTCACCCATGGTGTCCAGAAGCAGGCTGTGAAGTCCGTCCACAATGACTTCCATGACGTTTTGTGCGCCTCCCGGGTACACTTGAAGTCTGCGGGTAGCCATGAAGGAGAGGACGGACAGCAGCATGACGATGAGTAAAGTGTTGTACACAATGGTCATGTTAATACCCAAGTCTGAAAAAAGTGTTGTGTGAAAGAAAATCAGGGGTGGATTCATTTGTTTTTATCTAACCTCCTTAATGAAGTTTTTTTTTGCCAGGGTTGTGAGCATCATGAAAATGATGTTGATCACGACCACGGAAAGTCCAATGATTAAGCCGACCACGTCGACGGTTCCGGCGGTAAGGAGAAAATACAGCACGACGGCGGTTGCCGCCAAGCGAAGAAAAAAATTCACCATGGTTGGGCGCTTGGCATTATCGGAAGGATTTTTAAAAATGCCGTGCAAGTTGCGCACCATGCCATGAAAGTTGAGAATGCTGACAAAACCTCCCAAAAGGATTCCCAGTGTGAATTTTAAAGGCGCGAGAAATAATGAGGCAAGGGCGAGAGCGGACAGAATGATCCAGTTGGTCATTTCAAGTTTTCTTTGGAATGGGTCTTTGGCGATGAGGTTCACTTTTCAAACTCTTAATGACGGATTCCGCATCCTGGAAATTCTGGTTAATTAATTTATATACATTGTGAAATCCGGCAGCAATTCCTATCAACAAAAAAACAACGGTAAAGACGTGACCGGAATCAAATTTTTCATCCAAAAACCTTCCCAGAAGAAGGCAGCCAAAAATGGCCAGAACCATTGCGATTCCAATGCTGCTGGCATAAGCCATCTGAATGGCTAATTTTTTGGATTCGCTATCCATCTGGTGCCGAGCTCCTTAACACGAGGACTGGACAAAGTCAATTAAAAAATGACCGTCGTTCATTTTATTTAAAAAGATGGCGGTTTTGCCGATACCAATCAATCGTTTTTTTCAGCCCGGATGCCAGATCGGTTTTTGCCTGAAAGCCGAATTCCGCTTTTGCCCTTGAGGTGTCCAACATCCGGCGGGGCTGACCGTCGGGTTTGGAGGTATCCCAGACAATTTTTCCTGAAAAACCGGATATTTCGGCTATGAGTTGCGTCAGGTCGGCAATGGATATTTCAAAACCCGCTCCGATATTGACAGGGTCGCTTTTATCATAGGTATTCGCAGCCAGGCAAATGGCGTCCGCTGCATCTTCAACGTAGAAAAATTCGCGAGTGGCTTTTCCCGTGCCCCACACCTCCAGAACATCGCAATGGCTGTCGATGGCGTCAAAACACTTTTTAATCAACGCTGGGATGACGTGAGAGGAACGGGGGTCGAAATTATCGCCCGGCCCGTACAGGTTGACCGGCAGCAGGAAAATGGAATGAAATCCATATTGCTGACGGTAAGCCTGGGACTGGACCAGCATCATTTTTTTGGCCAGTCCGTAAGGTGCGTTGGTTTCTTCCGGGTAGCCGTTCCAGATTTCTTCTTCCTGAAAAGGAACGGGGGTAAACTTGGGATAGGCGCAGATGGTGCCCAGGGCGACAAATTTTTCAATGCCGTGCAGGTAAGCTTCGTGAATCAACTGTGTTCCCATGATCAGATTGTCATAAAAAAGTTCAGCAGGCTTTTCCTGGTTAAAACCGATGCCACCGACTTTTGCGGCAAGGTGAATGACGATATCCGGTTTATGGGTGTCGAACATCCGTCGAATATGGGAAAGATCCGTTAAATCATATTCCGGAAGATCTGCAATATGGATGCTTTGACATTCATAAGCGGACAGACGGGCCGTCAAGTGACGTCCCAGAAAGCCTTTTCCGCCTGTAACGGTGACACGTTTATTTTTCAGCAAGTTCTCATTCCTCCCGAAGAGGGTTTTAACTGATTCTTTCAGAATTGGCGCAGGAAAATCCTGCATCCACCAGCGTTTTCTCTTTCTGGGCCAGTTCCAGGTCCGCAGCGATCATCATGTCGATCAGCTGATCAAACGAGACTTTGGGCTGCCAGTTCAATGCTTTTTGGGCCTTGGATGGGTCGCCTAAAAGAATGTCCACCTCTGTTGGTCGGAAATAACGGGGGTCGATGGCGACATAACGGGAATAATCCAGATCCAGCTTCTGGAAAACTTTTTCCGTAAATTCACGGACAGAATGAGTTTCTCCGGTTGCAATCACATAGTCATCCGGTTTTTCCTGTTGAAGCATCAGCCACATGGCTTCCACGAAATCGCCGGAAAACCCCCAGTCTCTTTTGGCTTCCAGATTCCCCAGATAAAGCTTGTCCCGAAGTCCCATTTTGATTTGCGTCGCTGCACGGGTGATTTTCCGGGTGACAAATGTTTCGCCGCGGCGCGGGGATTCGTGATTGAACAGGATGCCGTTGGTTGCATAAATGTTGTAGGCATCGCGGTAGTTCTGGACAATGTGGTAGGCATACACCTTGGCTGCCGCATAGGGGCTCCGCGGCTGGAAAGGGGTTTGTTCGCTTTGCGGCGGAGGAGCCGCTCCGAACATTTCGCTGGACGAGGCCTGATAGAATTTTGTCCGGATGCCGGTTTTGCGGATGGATTCCAGAATTCTCAATGTTCCCAATCCAGTGACATCGCCGGTATATTCAGGCATGTCGAAACTTACCCGGACATGACTTTGTGCGCCCAGATGATAGATTTCGTCCGGATGGATGGAAGAAAGCAAGTCCATCATCTGACCGGAAACGCTCAAGTCTCCGTAATGAAGAAATAATCGGGTGTTGGGGTCATGGAAATCACGATAGAGATGATCAATGCGGTCTGTGTTGAAGGTGCTGGCCCGCCTCATCAGACCGTGAACCTCGTATCCCTTGTCCAGAAGAAACTCGGCCAGATAGGACCCGTCCTGTCCGGTAATGCCTGTGATAAATGCCTTTTTCATAAGATTCCTTTGGGTGATCCGAGATGAAATACCTGTGGAACCCCTACCGCATTGATGAACATTTGTCAATCATCCGGCTAAATAGTCTGCAAGGTTTTTGAACAGGCTTCCAATGTCCGGTCTATATCCTGTTTGGTGTGCGCAAAAGACAAAAAACCCGCCTCAAATTGTGATGGCGCCAGCCAGACGCCGTTTTTGATCATGCCGTGAAAGAAACGGGCATAAAGGGCGGTATCGGATTGCAGGGCGGAAGACAGGTCATGGACAGGTCCTTCCTGGAAAAAAAGGGTAAACATGGAGAAGATGTGGTTGATGCAGACGGGAATGCCTTTTGACGCAAACAGACTTTCCATTTCCGTGCAAAGAGATTCGGTTTGAACGGTCAGGAGATGGAAGGCATCCCGGTTTTCCTTGAGCAGGTTGAGCGTGGCGATTCCTGCGCTCATCGCCAGGGGATTTCCGGAAAGGGTTCCAGCTTGATAGACATCGCCTGTTGGAGCCAGCTGATCCATGACGATCTTTTTTCCACCGATGGCGCCGACGGGAAGGCCGCCGCCGATGATTTTCCCCAAACAAGTCAGATCCGGGTCAATGCCGATCAGGTTCTGGTATCCGCCGAAGGAAAAGCGGAATCCGGTAATGACTTCATCGAAAATCAGTAATATTCCATGCTTGAACGTAAGTTCACGCATTTTCTTCAGAAAACCGTCTTGCGGGACCACCACGCCCATATTGCCCGCAACCGGCTCGACGATGACCGCCGCCAAATCCGTGGCGTATTGTTCGATGGCCTCTTCAAGAATTTCCGTCCGGTTATAGGGAAGACTCAAGGTCAGTTTTGACAATGCCTCGGGAATTCCCGGAGATCCGGGAATTCCCAGGGTGGTGATTCCTGAGCCGGCTTTAATCAGCAAAGGATCGGCGTGTCCGTGATAGCATCCGTCAAATTTGATGATCATGTTTCTGCCGGTGAAGCCCCGGGCCAGGCGGAGCGCCGTCATGGTGGCCTCCGTGCCTGAACTGGTCATACGCACTCGCTCCATTGACGGAATTGCGTCGCACAGCAGCCTGGCCATTTCCGTTTCGGCTGGTGTCGGTGCGCCAAAGCTGGTCCCTTTATGCGCCGCCTGGCAGATGGCGTCAACGACCTGGGGATGGGCGTGCCCCAAAATCATTGGTCCCCAGGACAGAACATAATCGATGTATTCCTTATTCGACAGATCGTAAATTTTGCTGCCTTGAGCGTGACGAACAAAGATCGGGCTGCCTCCGACGGATTTCCAAGCGCGAACGGGAGAATTGACGCCGCCTGCGATGACTTGAGCGGCCTGGGTAAAATAATTTTCAGAAGGGGTGGACATTAAAAATACTCCGGAGATGATTTTTTGTATTCCTGCAGGCTTTCCAGAATGCAGTAATCGCTGATGCCCGTTAAACGGGACATGGTTTCGGCCAGAGAAGATATATCGTCTGTCTGTGAGTGTACCATCGTGAAAAGATTATACTTTTCCTGAAAAGCCGGTTTTCGTTCATAACAATGAGATACCTGGGATAGCAAAGCGAAGGCGACACCTGCCCTCTCCAGGGTATCCGGGTCTGCCGCCCATAGAATCAGAGCGTTTTTCCGGTAGCCTGCCTTTTGATGACGCAACACCGCACCAAACTTTCGGATGATGCCTTTTTGGGAGAGTTCGTTGATCCAGCCAAGCAGATCTTCGCCGGACAAATTGCAGGCGTCGGCGATCTCCTTAAAAGGTCTGGCGGTTAGAGGAATGTCCGCCTGAAGAATTTTTGCCGCTTTTCGATGCTCAAAGCTGAATGGATCTTTCATGGAAACCCTTTTATCCTGCATCCAGGATAAAATCAAGATGCGTCTGCCGGAAAAAAATTCCCCGGTTCGTTAGATTTTCCTTGACAATCCCTTTCCTGATCGTTTATGGAAAACCTCAAAGTGACCGGCAGTCGTTAAATTTGAGGAAAGGAGGTTAAAAATCAGTTTACGTAACGAACCGGGCACATAACATAAAGTATAAACATAGGAGGATTTCAATGAAAAAGAGTTTAGTGTATTCCGTACTGGTAATGGCGTTGGTGACTGTGTCTGCATCTTTTGCTTTTGCATCTCCTGAAGCGGCTCCGGCTGCAGCAGCGGGTGTTGTTGATTATTCAAAAGCCATTATGATTGGTTGCGCTCTGCTTGGAGCAGGTTTTGCAATCGGTATCGGTGCGGTAGGCGCAGGTCTTGGTCTTGGCCAGGCAACCAGCGGCGCCAGCAATGCAGTTGGCAGAAATCCTGAAGCTCAGGGCAAAGTTATGTTAACCATGATGGTCGGTATGGCCATGACCGAATCCGTCGCGATCTACGCATTGGTTATTTCTCTCGTCATCCTGTTCGCCAATCCGCTTCTGAAACTGGCCGGCATCGGTTAATTTTTTCAGGTCTTTATTAAAGGGAGGAGAAGCAAATAACAAAGGACTTCTCCTCCCTTTTTTTTCGTCCGGTTGATGCGAGCCATGTTCTTCCATTCTCCGTTTTTATCCCCTGTTTCTTCATCCCTGCCCGCAATGTGGAGGGTTTTATAGCGGGGGTTTCCGCCGCTTTGTTTTTCCCCTCTATCTTACCACCGGCGATCTTCATGACTCTGAGGATAGGAAGAAGGAGAAAATGACAATGAAAAAAGAATCGATTGTGCAATACCCTCAGACAATCAGCGGTTTCGAATTTTTTATTAAATTGATGACATTTATCTGGCGGGTTCCTTTTGTTGCGTATCATGGCATCAAGGGCATTAAGTCCATTAGCACCAACAGGAACATTTCCTGGGGGTCATATCTTGAAGATATCGCGCGCAGGTATCCCGACAACATGGCGGTGAAGTCGCCCGACGGCATGCTGACCTACCGCGAATTGAACGAGCAGGCGAACCAGTTTGCCCATTTTCTGCTTTCTAAAAAAGTCACGAAAGGAGACACGGTTGTCGTCTGCCTCGAAAACAGGCCGCAACTCCTTGTTCTGTACTGCGGTTGCGCCAAGATTGGGGCAGTATGCTCCCTCATCAATACCAACCAGCGGGGAGATTCTCTGATGCACAGCTTCAATCTCAACAAAGGCAAAGTGGTTGTTGTCGGAGAGGAATGCCATGGTTTTTTTAAGGAAGTGAAGGGCGGTATCGATTTGCAGGGTTCCGAACTGTTCCTGGTTCGTGATCCGGCAATGAATCAATTAAATGAACCGGCAGATATCACGGATCAGCTAGCCTCCATGCCCAAAACCAACCTTCCGGAAACAAGTCAAATCACTCTAAAAGATACGATGGCTTATGTCTATACCTCCGGAACGACCGGCGGCTTGCCCAAGGCGGCGGTCATCACCAACAAACGGGCAATTTCGGCATCGTTCTGGTTTGGACGCCTGGTGACCCGTGTGAAACCGCACCATACGATATACATTCCGTTGCCGTTTTTCCACACCAATGCCATCACCGTGGGCTGGCCTCCGGCTCTAAAAAGCGGCGCGGCGGTTGCTTTGAGAAGAAAATTCAGCGCGAGCGGATTTCTGGAAGATGTGAAAAAATTCCAGGCCACACACTTCATCTATGTGGGAGAAGTCTGCCGGTACCTGATGGCACAGCCCGAGAAAGCCGGAGAAAATAAGACAACGTTGAAATATATTATCGGCAACGGCCTGAGGCCGGATATCTGGATGGCTTTCAAAAAGCGCTTTGGCATCCAAAAGATCTTCGAGTTTTATGGAGCGGCGGAAGGTGTTGGCGTTTTTACCAATCTCATGAACTTTGATTATACCGTCGGAACAAGTGTAACGCCGTTCGCCCTGGTCCAGTACGATATTGAAAACGATTGCTTGGTGCGTGGCGACAACGGTTTCTGCACAAAGGTAAAAAAAGGAGAATCCGGTCTCCTCATCATGGAGATATCCGAAAAAACGCCCTTTCCCGGTTATACCGACAAAAAGAAAACCGAAGAAAAGATCATCCGCGATGCTTTCCGGAGAGGCGATCTCTGGTTCAATACCGGTGATATGCTGCGCGATATGGGCTTCCGGCACGTGCAGTTTGTTGACCGTCTGGGAGACACATTCCGCTGGAAAGGGGAGAATGTCGCAACCCTGGAAGTGGAAAAAGCGATCGATTCTTTTCCCGGAATTTCATCTTCGGCCGTTTATGGCGTGGTAATGCCCAAGGGCGACGGCAGAGCCGGCATGGCCGCTGTCATACGCGAAGAAGGCAGGGATATCGATTTTGCTGCGCTGACGGCGCACCTCCGGTCGGCACTGCCCAAATACGCGGTGCCGATTTTTATCCGGCTGGTCAAGGATTTGCAGTTGACCGCCACGCATAAGATCAAGAAGACGGACCTGAAAAATGACGGATATCATCTGGAAACGGTCAAGGAAAACCTCTTCGTTCTTCTTCCCGGAAGCGAAAAGTATGTTCCGTTGAATGAAAGCATGTATCGGGATATCGTGGCGGGAAAATACAAATTTTAAAACGGGTTATGGGGGCGATTTGGGGGGGCATTCCTTGGGGTTCAGGAATCCTTTTCCACGGTCACTTTTTCCCGCAATTCTTTTTTCTCGGATGTTTTGTGTTTCATCTCCAGAATTTTTTCCTGGGCGCGTCGGGATCGTTTTCTTTTCTGACGGCGAATCTTCTCGATTTTTTCCTGTTCGGCCGCAACGAATCCTTTTTGCTTTTCTTCGATTTTGTTCAGCAGCAAACGGCGCGCCAGATAGCGGTTCAAGGCCTGTGACCGTTCCTTCTGGCATTTGACGGAGAGACCTGTGGGAATGTGGGTCAGATGGACACAGGAGGAGCTTTTATTGACTTTCTGTCCTCCAGGACCGGAGGAACGGACAAAGGATTCCTCAAAATCGCTTTCCGCCACGCCAAGTTCCCGCATTCTTTCGGCAAGGGCGTTTTCTTTTTCGGCGGATACCGGCATAATCTTCTTTACAAGGTCAGGGAATGGAATAGATCTCGTCGTCGATCAGATTGATCCAATTTTCCGTAAGGATTTCCCTGGCTTCTTCAAGTTTGTCCACGCCGAGAATGACGATGGTTTCTTTTCCGATGCGATTGATGGTGGTATAAACGTACAGGATATTGACGTCCGCTTTGGCCAGCGGTTTGAAAATGGCGTTAATGCCCCCGGAGTGGAGGGGAACCTCGGCGGCCAAAACCGGCGTGACTTCAAAGTTGAAATTAAAGCTGCTCAACAATGCGGCGGCGCGGTCGGGATCATTGACGACCAGGCGGACGCGGCTGTCGTGTTCAATGCTTGCGGCCGCTACGGCAATCGTGACGATGTCTTCTTCGTCAAGAATGTGGGTCAGCTTTGCAAAAGTGCCAGGGGTGTTGCCCAAAAGGACGGAAATTTGTTTGACGGCCATAATTCTCCTCATTTCCCCTGAACGTAGTCATATCCGGCGGCAAAAGCCTTCCGGTTGATTTCCGCAAGAGATTTTTTTCTGCTGCCCATGATGGCCTCCAGACTTTTCAGATAGATTTCCGGCAAAACGACGCTGGATTTTTGAATAAAGGCGCCCATCATAATAATATTGGCCACGCGGACGTTTCCCAATTCCTGGGCCATGTCCGCGCAGGGAACCAAAATGGTTTTTACATCCTGCCGGATGGGGCGAGCCTCCACAATGGAGGAGTTGATAAAAATCGTTCCGTCCGTTACCAGTTTATTCTGAAAAGATGATAGAGACGGAGAATTCATCACGACCAGGTAATGGGGTTCCGACGCGACCGGAGAGGCAATCTCCTCATCTCCTACGGCAACCGTGCAGTTTGCGGTTCCCCCTCTCATTTCTGCGCCGTAGGCCGGCAGATAGGTGACATGCAGGCCTGCGTTCATCGCCGCGTTGGCCAGAGAAATCCCCATCATCAACACGCCCTGGCCTCCGAATCCGGAAAAAAATGCTTTTCTAATCATGGCCGATCCTCCATGGTAGACTTCATAGCGGCAATATTGTCCTTATAGACGCCCGGGGGGAATTCTTTGACCATGACCTCGTCAATCCATTTGCAGGAATTGATGGAGGACATTTTCCAGTTGGTCGGACACATGGAAAGGATTTCAATCATGGAAAACCCCAGGCCATCCATCTGGCACTGAAAGGCTTTTCGGATGGCCTTTTTGGTCTTATTCACACCCGCCGGAGAGCTGACCGAGCATCTTTCCAGGTAGGTGACGCCGCCGATTTGAGAAAAGATTTCACACACTTTGACGGGGTAACCGTCCAGGGCCTGCTTCCGCCCGGCGGGGCTGGTGGTGGTTTTCTGATTCAGCATGGTGGTCGGCGCCATCTGCCCGCCGGTCATGCCGTAAACGGCGTTGTTGATGAAGATCACGGTAATGTTTTCTCCCCGATTGGCGGCATGAAAACTTTCTGCCATGCCGATGGCGGCCAGATCGCCGTCTCCCTGATAAGAAAAAACCATTCGGTCAGGAAGCGCCCGTTTGATGCCGGTGGCCATGGCCGGGCCTCGTCCGTGCGGCGCTTCAATCATATCTACGTCAAAATAGTTATAGGCCAGAACCGCGCAACCCGCCGGCGGAACGCCGATGGTCTTTCCTCTGATGCCCATTTCATCAATGATTTCGCAGATTATGCGGTGCGCAATACTGTGGCCGCATCCTGGGCAGTAGTGAAAAATGGCATGCTTCAGACTCCGGGGATGTTGAAAAACAATTTTGGACATATCCATCGGTTCCTTTATCGGTCATCAATCTTTTTTATGATAAATTTTTGCCACCACGTTGGCCAGTTCCGCAGGAGTCGGCACTGCGCCTCCGGGACGCCCGTGAAATTTGATGTCGGCATATCCCTGAAGCGCCAGGCGGACATCTTCCAGCATCTGACCGGTGCTCATTTCAAACACCAGAAAGGTTTTTGTCGTGGAAGAAAGAGCACGAAGCTTTAATTCGGGAAAAGGCCAGAGGGTTCGGGGGCGGAAAAGACCGACTTTCATGCCCTGTTCCCGAAGTCTCTTGATGGCGCCCCGGGCGATGCGCGCCGCTGTGCCATAGGCCACAATCACCATTTCCGCGTCCTGGGTCAGGTGCTCTTCGAAAAGCGTTTCCTTTTCGATAATGGCTTCATACTTGCGGAACAGCTTCCAGTTGTGTTCTTCGCTGTCGATCGGGTCCAGAAGCAATCCGCGAATAAATTTGCTCTTGCCTTCACCGGCGCCGCGCAGCATGAATTTTTCCGGATAATGTCGGGGCTTGGCCTTTTTAAAAATGACCGGCTCCATCATCTGTCCCATCATGCCGTCCGCCAGAATCATCACCGGTGTTCGATATTTGTCGGCCAGATCAAAAGCGTCCATCGTCAGATCCGCCAGCTCCTGCCCGGTGGCTGGCGCAAGAACGATTGTGCGGTAATCACCGTGGCCGCCGCCGCGCGTCGCCTGAAAATAGTCTCCCTGGGAAGGGCGGATGTTGCCCAGCCCCGGTCCTCCGCGCATAATATTGACAATGATGCCCGGAAGCTCACAGGCCGCCATGGAAGAGATTCCCTCCTGTTTCAGATCAATACCGGGGCTGGAGGAAGAGGTCATGACCCGAACGCCGGTGGCGCTGGCCCCGGCAATCATGTTGATGGCGGCGATTTCACTTTCTGACTGGATAAAGACACCGCCTTCCGCGTTGCGCATATGCTCGGCCATGTATTCGGTGAGTTCGTTTTGTGGTGTGATCGGATAGCCGGCATAAAAACGGCATCCTGCGCGGATGGCCGCCTCGCCGATGATATTATTTCCTGACATCAAGACTTTATTCACGGTAAACCTCGATTGCCACTTCCGGACACATTGTGGCGCAGATTGCGCAGCCGTTGCATTCCTTTTCTTCGTCGGCGCATACGGGATGGTATCCTTGAAGGTTGAATTCCCCGGAAGGCACGATATGGCCTTTGGGGCAGAAATGAATGCAGAGATGGCATTCCTTGCAAAGATTTTTTTTAATCAGGATATAGCCTTTCACAACCTGTCCCCGGTGAGTATTTCCGCGGGCGAAAAAATCCGCGGCGGATGGTTTCTTACGCAAAATATGGAGCCTGTCAAGGATTTTTCAAAAAAAATCCCCCGATCAGATTTTTCCAATTTGAAAACCTTCCAGTTTGATGGCAACGGAGCGCTGCATCAGTTCAATGGAAATCACGAAAAGTTCTTTTTCCAGATCGCTTTTGACGACGGTTCCCTCGATTCCGGCAAAAGGTCCGTCGAGGATTTTTGCCGGTTCTCCCGTCTTCGGATATTGCATGGCGAACATTTCCACCTTGCGGGCCGTGATGCGCTGGATGGCTTTAATTTTGTCTTCCGGCACGGGCATGGGCTCGGCATTGAGTTTTTTTCCCAAAATCCGCACCACGCCGGATGTTTTGAGAATATTCAGGTGGGTTTCCGCGTCCAGCAGAACGTCCACAAACAGATAACCGGGAAAAAGCGGAACCATGATTTTCTTTTTTCTGTCTTTTCGCTTGCTCCAGACCTCCATCTCCGGTAGAAAAACGGTCAGTTTTTTCTGGGAAAGTCCTGTGCAAGCCTTATATTCGTGACGGCTCTTTGTATGAACGGCGTACCAGGGCATAATCATCATCCTGAAAAAATGAATTTTACTATCGTTATAATATACATCCGCTTTTTGCAATGGAGAAAAAAGTGCAAACCATTCGTGTAAACGGCTTGATTCTGGCGCTGGAAGAAAAGGAAGAAAGCTTGGTGTTGAAGGCCGCTTCCTTGCTGGGGATAACGGCGAAAGAGATCCTGTCTTTCGGTATTTTGAAACGGGCACTGGATGCCAGGAGAAACAGGCCGCCCCACTTTGTGTATTCGGTAAAAATCGGTTTATCCGACTCGACGGTTGTGCCGCAAACTCTGCCGGAGGGGTTGCAGATCTTGCCCATTGCCGACGTACCGGTCATGGCTTATCCTGGCAAGGAAAAGCCCAAGGCGCAGTATCGCCCGGAACAGCCCGTTGTGGTCATTGGCGGCGGGCCATCCGGTCTTTTTGCCGCATGGGTGCTGGCGCTTTGCGGTGTTCCCGTTTTGCTGCTGGAAAGGGGAAAACGCCTTGAAGAACGAGTTCGGGATGTCCGTCGATTTTGGGAAACCGGTGAGCTGAATCCGCAAAGCAACGTCCTTTTCGGCGAGGGAGGAGCGGGAACTTTTTCCGACGGAAAGCTGACCAGCCGGACGAAAAATCCCTACGCCGGATGGGTGAAAAAAACATTGGTGGAAATGGGGGCGCCTTCGTCCAT